>OIZL01000473.1_pt1 | contig 29702 bp, 23 predicted proteins | sample 1588541 | NCBI WGS metagenome assembly OIZL01 (sample SAMN03283285) | human gut metagenome | biome: human-associated habitat; material: feces | host: Homo sapiens | place: Peru | collected 2012 | reverse complement strand
TTCTGCGGAAGTTAGCTCTTCTGCCTTCTCTTCTGCCTTCTCTTCTCTGCGGTCTTTCATTAAGGTCGTTTTCGGGAGTAAGCCCCTCAACCTCGATAAGAGCCTCACGGCGTGAGAAGTTAAGTCTGCCCTGCTCGTCCTTCGGAAGAACCTTTACGATGATTTCGTCACCGACATTGACAACGTCCTCGACTTTTTCGGTTCTCTTAACGTCAAGGTGGCTGATGTGAACCATGCCCTCAACACCGGGAACGATTTCAACAAATGCGCCGAAGCTCATAAGACGAGTAACAACGCCCTTGTAGATTGCGCCAACCTCAGGACCGTTTGCGATTGTCTCAACAATGAAGATAGCCTTCTTTGCATTGTCAAGGTCAATAGCAGAAACAAATACCTGTCCTTCTTCGTTAACGTCAACCTTACAGTCGCACTCTGCGCAGATTTTCTGAATAACCTTGCCCTGCTTACCGATAACCTCGCCAATCTTTTCGGGGTCAATCTTTGTTGTAAGCATCTTCGGAGCCCACTTTGAAAGCTCTGCTCTCGGCTCTGAAATAACGGGAAGCATAATATCGTCAAGTATATAATCTCTTGCTTTGTGAGTCTTTGCGAAAGATTCTTTAATGATTTCGGGAGTAAGACCGTGAACCTTGAGGTCCATCTGAATAGCTGTGATACCCTTCTTAGTACCTGCAACCTTGAAGTCCATATCGCCGTAGAAATCCTCAAGTCCCTGAATGTCAACCATTGTCATAAAGTCGCCGTAAACGCCCTCGTCGCCTGTGATAAGACCGCAGGAAATACCTGCAACGGGTGCTTTAATCGGAACGCCTGCTGCCATAAGAGCAAGAGTCGAGCCGCAGATTGAACCCTGTGAGGTCGAGCCGTTTGAAGAAAGAACTTCCGAAACAACACGGATAGCATAGGGGAATTCCTCAACTGACGGAAGAACGGGAACAAGAGCCTTTTCAGCAAGAGCACCGTGACCGATTTCTCTTCTGCCCGGACCTCTTGACGGCTTTGTTTCGCCAACCGAATATGAGGGGAAGTTGTAGTGGTGGATATATCTCTTTTCCTTCTGCTCGTCAAGACCGTCAAGCTGCTGAGCATCGCTCATCGAGCCGAGTGTCGCAACTGAAAGAACCTGAGTCTGACCTCTTGTGAACATACCCGAGCCGTGAGCTCTTGCAAGGAGGTCGATTTCAGCGTTAAGCGGACGAATTTCGTCAATGCCTCTGCCGTCAACTCTCTTATGCTCATCCTTGAGCCATGAACGAACAACGTGCTTCTGAACAAGATACATAATCTCGTCAAGCTTAGCTTCGTTGCCCTCAAATTTCTCGTCGAACTTCTCATGAACAGCTGCGTAAATCGGAAGAAGAGCCTCATCACGAACAAGCTTGTCATCAGTATCAAGAGCCTTCTTGACATCTTCAATGCAGAAGTCCTCGATTTCCTTGAAAATAACGGGATCGGGGTCCGAAGATTCATAAGCGAACTTGGGTTTACCTACTTCGTCAACGATACCCTGAATGAATTTAACGATTTTTTTGTTTTCCTCGTGACCTGCCATAATGCAATCGAACATAAGGTCGTCGGAAATTTCGTTACCGCCTGCCTCGATCATAGCAACAAGGTCAGCCGTTGAAGCAACGGTAAGGTTAAGGTCAGTCTTTGCTCTCTGCTCGAGAGTGGGGTTGATAACGATTTCACCGTCAACAAGACCGACATTTACACCTGAAATAGGGCCGTCCCACGGAATATCTGAAATTGCGATAGCTGCCGAAACACCGATCATAGCTGCGATTTCGGGGCTGCAATCGGGGTCAACCGACATAACGGTTGCAACAACTGTGCAGTCATTGCGGAGATCCTTCGGGAAAAGGGGGCGGATAGGTCTGTCGATGCATCTTGAAGTAAGAACAGCCTTTTCGCTTGCCTTACCCTCTCTTCTCTGGAAAGAGCCGGGGATTCTGCCTACCGAGTACATCTTCTCCTCGTAGTCAACTGAAAGCGGGAAGAAGTCAACGCCCTCACGGGGTTTAGCTGAAGCCGTAACTGTGCAAAGTACGTTTGTGTCGCCGTAACGAACCATAACAGCGGCATTTGCAAGTCCTGCCATTTTGCCGGTTTCGATTGAAAGCTTTCTGCCGGCAAGTTCGGTTTCCCAAACCTTAAAGTTTTTGAAAAACATGATTTTTAACCTCTCTTTTTATTTTTTCAAGGCTTAAATCTGTTTAGCAATAAACACAACATTTGGTATCAAATGCTCTGTTTACCGCTAAATGCAAGGATTTAGCCTTGATAATTCACTTCTCTTAAAAGCAATTCAAGGCAAGCAGAAAGTCTGCTTGCCTCAAAAGTGTCTTATTTACGAAGACCAAGCTTCTTAACGATAGCACGGTATCTTTCGATATCGACGTTCTGAAGGTAAGCAAGAAGGTTTCTTCTGTGACCTACCATTTTGTGAAGACCTCTTCTTGAGTGATGGTCTTTCTGATTTGTTCTGAGATGCTCTGTAAGATCCTGAATTCTTTTTGTAAGAACAGCAATCTGAACCTCGGGAGAACCTGTGTCGCCCTCATGGATAGCATACTCAGCCATAATAGCCTGCTTCTCTGCCTGTGTCATTTGTTTCACCTCATTAAAAATTTATTTTGCCCCGCACACCACAGGATAAGGTCAGGTGAACACTTGAAAAACAAGTTTGCGCCATATTCCGTGATGCCGAAATGCTAAAGCATTATAACACATTGTAATTTTTTTTGCAAGTGCTTTTTAATTTTTAATCACTCTTTATTGTAACGGTGCAAGCCGACACGCTTTTCACAAGTTAAAGACAAAATGTACGTTTGAGCCTCGTTTTTTAGTTAAATAGCCGAAATTTATTATTTTGCCGAACGCACGGTTGAATTTGCATTAGAAATAGTATAATATATAGGCGTTAAATTTTGTTTATTAACTTTTGGAGGCATATAATGAACTATTCGCTTACTAAAAAGAAGGCTAAGGAGCTTGTTGAGGCAAAGCTCTCGCACTTCATGGGAGTTTCTCCCGAGGAAGCAACGGACGAACAATACTACAAGGCTATCGCTCTTATCGTTCGTGATATGATGAGCGCAGGCAGAGCCGACTTTACGGCAGATGCGGAGAAAAAGGGCACAAAAAGAGTTTATTATCTCTGCATGGAGTTCCTTATGGGACGTTCGCTTAAAAACAATCTTTACAATCTCAATCTTACGGATGTTTTTGAAAGTGTTTTGAGCGATTACGGCGTAAAGCTCGACAATATATATGAATGTGAGCCCGACGCAGGTCTCGGCAACGGCGGTCTCGGCAGACTTGCCGCTTGCTATCTCGACGGCCTTGCAACGCAGGGCTATCCGGCAAGAGGCTACTCAATCCTCTATGAAGCAGGTATTTTCAAGCAAAAGCTTGTTGACGGCTGGCAGACGGAGCTCCCCGATTTCTGGCTTCCCGGCGGAGAGGTTTGGCTCGTTCCCCACGAGGAGAGCGCACTTGAGGTTCGCTTTGACGGTGAAGTTGTTGACTCTTGGGAAAATCAGTTCCATCATGTTGAAATTGTAAACTACAATCCCGTTAAGGCTGTGCCTTATGATATGTATGTTTCGGGTAAAGACGGCAAGGGTATTTCGGTGCTTCGTCTTTGGGCGGCTAAAGCACCTGCTCTCGATATGACACTCTTTAATCAGGGCGATTATATGAGAGCTATGGAAAGAAACGCTATGGCAGAGGTCATTTCAAAGGTTCTCTATCCCGCAGACAATCATCCCGAGGGCAAGTCATTGAGACTTCGTCAGCAGTATTTCTTGGTATCCGCTTCAATTCAGGATATTGTTCACAAGCACCTTCGCACCTACGGAACACTTGACAATCTTCCCGAAAAGGTTGCTATTCATATCAACGACACTCATCCGACGCTTGCAATCCCCGAGCTTATGAGAATTATGCTTGACGAATGCGGCTACGGCTGGGATGACGCTTGGAATATTGTTACAAAGACGGTTGCATACACAAACCATACCGTTATGAAAGAGGCTCTTGAGTGCTGGCCCGAGGACCTTTATAAACGCCTTATGCCGAGAATTTGGCAGATTACAAAGGAAATTGACAACCGTTTCAGAAACTTTGTATGGCAGGCAACAAACAATGCGGATCAGGTTGAGAGAATGGCAATTATGTCAAACGGCGTAGTCAGAATGGCTAACCTTTGCGTTGTCGGCTCCCATTCGGTAAACGGTGTTTCGGCACTTCACTCCGAAATTCTTAAAGAAACCGTATTCAGCGATTTCTATGCGCTCACACCGAGCAAGTTCAAGAATGTTACAAACGGTATTGCTCACAGACGTTGGCTCTGTCAGTCAAATCCGAGACTTACCGAGTACGCACAGTCGCTTATCGGAGACGGCTTTGTTAAAAATGCTGACGAGCTTATCAATTTGCGTAAGTTCATAGACGATAAAAAGGTGCTTGCGAAAATCGGCGAGATAAAGCACGACAACAAGCAGCAGTTTGCGGCTTACGTTAAGAAAACAACGGGCGTTGAGCTTGACCCCGATTCGATTTTTGACGTTCAGGTTAAGCGTTTGCATGAGTATAAGAGGCAGAACCTCAATGCGTTGAATATACTTGCGGATTACCTTGAAATTAAGGATAATCCCGACGGCGAGTTCACACCGCACACCTATATCTTCGGTGCAAAGGCGGCTTCCGGCTACTTTATGGCGAAGAAGATAATTTCGTTTATCTGCGCTCTCGGGGACCTTATAAACAACGATCCCGATGTCAAGGGCAGATTAAAGGTTATATATCTTGAAGATTACAATGTAACAATGGCTGAAAAGCTTATGCCTGCGGCTGATGTTTCCGAGCAGATTTCTCTTGCAGGAACAGAGGCAAGCGGTACGGGCAATATGAAGCTTATGATTAACGGTGCTGTTACACTCGGCACAATGGACGGTGCAAACGTTGAAATTCACGACGCTGTCGGTGCAGATAATATTATTATCTTCGGTATGAGCACACCCGAGGTTGACGAGCTTAAACGCCGTGGCTACAATCCGATGAGCTATTATAACAACAATGCGGAAATTAAGCGTGTTGTTGATTATATTTCACAGAACGGAATTGCAGGCAAGCAGTTCCCCGAAATCGCAAACATTATAAATTGCGATCCCTATATGGTTCTTGCTGATTTTGCGGATTACAGAAGAGCGCAAAAGCATATGATTGAGCTTTATAAGGACAAGGAAAAGTGGAACAGAATGTCGCTTATGAATATCTCCGGCGCAGGCAGATTTGCCGCTGACCGTGCAATTAACGAATATGCAAGAGATATCTGGCACACAAAATCGGCTTTTGATAAGGAAGAAAATCCCGAAAAGCCCGTAGCGGAAAAGGCTCCTGCTAAAAAGACTGCTGAAAAGAAAACGGCGGAAAAGAAAGCTCCCGCTAAAAAATCAGCGAAGAAATAATTGAAAAGTTACTAAACGGCACAAAATCAAAGCACCCCTACAAATGGGGTGCTTTTTGTGTACAATGTGCTTTGCGTAATTTTCAATTTGTATATCGCCGTAGGGACAGCCCTTGCGGCTGTCTGCATTTTTTATCAAATCTGCGTAGTACTTCCGCCCCATCTTCAAGGGGGCAGGCGTTTTTTTTGTAGAAAAAATGCCTGGGGGAGTTTTTACAAAGTTTGATGAAATCTATTTTAACTCCTTCAGTCTCGCTCCGCTCGACATCTCCCTCGGGGAGAGAGCGGAACTCCTTGGGAATTTTCATATTTACTGATAGCATAGGGACAGGGCTTGCTCCTGTCCGAGAATATAACGGGTACGCATAAAATTTCACGCCCGAACGCATTTCGCTCGGGCGTGGATTTGTACAATTTATTATTTGTTATAAGCGTTTTTATCAATTACCGAGAATTTCTTTTTTCTTTATGTCAAATTCTTCCTGAGTGATTGTACCATTATCAAGTAATTCTTTATACATCATAATTTTGTCAGCGCCGCCCGTTGTAATGGAGTTATAAGGTGCTGATGTGGCATTAAAAGCTAAGTTTCCATTAACAACATCTTCTTTAACTGTAAAAGAGACGAGTTTAAGCCACAATCCGGCTAAAATTATCGCAATAGATTCTGCCAATTTAAGCAGCAATATAAGCAGTACAAAAATGTCGAAGACATAAAAGCGTAAACGTGAAAATATTAGTGAAGCTAAAAGTGGCAGGGAGATGGGAATGAGCAACAAATTTTTTATTGTTTGGCTTCTTTTTGTTGCTGTAACACTAATAACAATAAGTGCTGAGTAAGCGAAGACCTTACATAAGTAATATAATATATCTATATTATCAAAAAAATTAGAAAAAAGCCAAAATGTTTCATCTGAATACGAAAGGTCGTCTTTTAGGAAGAAGAAAATTGTAAAAATAAATAATATTGCTCCATAGAATAATGCGTTTAATCCTGCAGCGAAAACAACGGCTTTTTTGTTTTGAAAAAACAGAGCTATTGCCATGCAAAAAAACGATATGCAGTTAATTGCAGTTGTTATAGCGATTGTTATACTAAGCGCCTTCCAATTATAAGGGTCAGGGTTGAGACACCAAAAAGCGACCATATATATCTCCTCTATAAGATATATAATTCCGGCGGTTATAGCATATGTTTTTCCTGGCTTTATTTTTGTTTTTGCCATTTCGTTGAGCCACCTCACATCAATTTAAGTAGTTGGTCTTTTTTTGCTTGAAATTCAGCTTCGGTAATTGCACCTTGGTCAAACAGTTCTTTGTATTTTTTTAACATCTCCATTGTTCTCTGCTCATTGTTTTGCGGCGTACAATTTGAAATGTTTTTTGAGCGAACGGGTATTTGTTGTACATTTTTATCAGGAAGCAAATTTACATGAATAGTAGCGATGATAAAAAGTAAACAACCATATAACCAACACAAAATAAAGCTATAGCCTTTTCGTTTGGCGATGAGTCCCGGAATAAATCCAAATAACATTCTCAATAATAATGCCACGGCAGAAATAATAAAATAAAAAATAGTCTCTTCCATTTTATAATCCCCTCACATAATAATTTGTTGATTGGTTTTGCTCTCTTGATAAGGGTTAATACAATACTTGTACATTATTCTTGACATTTCCAGTAATTTGTACTGCCTTCAACACCAAGCACAAATTGTGCCGCGGCGTTTTTGCTCTGAAAAACAATTTCTCTGTTCGTTTTTTTGTTTGAATCAATATATGGTTTATACTTGTCCTCTAATGAAGATGCATGGCTGCCTTTAAACAAGATAAAAACTCCGGTATCCGGATAACCGATTACAGATATGTTATTATCACAAAAGCAAGCTACAGCTTCCGGAATATAAACCCCTTTTGCAATAATAAAGTCATCTTTTGTTATTTGTAAAATTTGTGTTCCGGCTTGTTGCGCTATGGATTCAAAATTCAAGTTCATAAAATCACTCTCCTACATTGCAAGATCAAACTTCTTTATATTGGTAATATGCTGTTGAAGCTATCGCAAACTTCTCCTATAAAATTAAAAAATTGCGTTTGCTTTTTAATAACCAATAACTTCTATATTCATCTCCTTTTGCTATTTTCTATTTATCACATAATCGGCATTATGTTGTAAACAAAAAGGGGCTAACCGAATAAATGCTCTTGAAATTCGCTCAAACGCAGAAAAAAGGGTATGAAAAAATAAGCCTTATGAAAATTGTCGAAGCTGACAATGACAAAGGCTTTGCCGTTATACTTATAAATACATTATTTGACTTAATTCTTGACTTTTTTAGCTTTATATGATATGTTAGTTTTAATAAAAGGTGTTATGTTTAATTTATTGGTTTTGCTTTTACAACATAATGCCGATTATGTTGTTACCGCCTACTTGGGCGGATTTTTTATTTTTTGGGCTACATTATCAAGTGCATATTTTCCATTCGTTTGCGATGTTCTGTGCCTGTTGAAATGATATAAATTCGAGTTGTGTTAATACTTGAATGACCGAGAATGTCGGCGAGCTTTGCTATATCTTTTTCAATACCGTAAAATGTGCGTGCAAACAGGTGCCGTAAATTATGCGGAAAAACCTTTTGTGGATTGACATTTGCCTCTTTGCACAAGGCTTTCATCTCTCGCCAAATGTTCGTGCGGCTTATCGGCTTGCCTGTTCGTGTTACAAAAATCATACCGCTTTTAATTCCTTGCTCTGCTGCATAGCGGAGCAATTTTTGTTTTAGTTCCTTTACAATAAAAATAGTCCGTGTTTTCGCCTTGCAGTTTACAACCGCTTCGCCGTGTTTTACTGCTTCAACGGTTATATATTGCAGCTCGCTGACCCTTATTCCCGTACCGCAAATCGTTTGCAAAATGAGATTCAGCCTTTTGTTGTGTTTGTGCTTTGCCGCTGTGCAAAGTCGGTAATATTCTGCTTTGGTCAATTCTTTTTCTTCGGGGCAGAATACCTGTTGCTGAAATTTTAACGATTTTACCTTTAAGTCGTGCCAACCTAAAAATGCAAATAGGCTGTTGACGCTTGCAAGCATTGAATTGACGCTCCTCACGGCGTAATTTTTCTGCAAGTGTTTTTTGTAGAGAATAACAGTTTCTTTAGTTATTGTCTTTCTTCCTGCGAAAGCTGAAAACGCCCTGATATCACGGATGTATTTTTCAATCGTTGTGGGGCTTTTCTCTTGCTCCGTCAAATGATTTTCAAAGTTCAAAATTATATTTTCTGTTATTTTCCGTTCTCTCATTTAATTTCCCTCCGAGTGTTTTTTTTATTATTTTACCCGAAAGGCGGAAAAACAAAAAAATCCCTGTTGGACAACAGTAATTCTGCGTCTCAACAGGGATTTAGTTTATTATGGGATTATCTGCTTTACACTCTCTCGTAATCTTTTCTTACAAAGATTTTGATAGCGAGCATAACGCCGATAAACATTGAAGTACCGCCGACAAGAACGTCGGAGAAGAAGTGCGCACCGCATACGATTCGGCTGATTGCGACCGTTCCCGTGAAAACTACGGAAACGAAATAGAAAAGCACTTTGTATTTAACGGTGTTATACTTTTTGAAGAGGTGCGGAAGTGCAAGCAATGCGTATGTAGTACCTGCGGCGCAGGTGTGTCCCGACGGGAATGAACGGTATGCGTCATTACCGACCTTGTGACCGTTTACCGAGGGGATATAAAGCGGAGACTCCTCTGTGGGCATTGTGTATTTCTGATACCAACGGTGAAAATTGGTGTGTTCTGTGTCGCCGAGGAAGTTCATTGTTCTGTATCTCGGACGGCACATAACATTTTTGATTATGTTTACGATTAAGTTTGCAAACGCTGCCGCAAAGATGATTATAAACGAATATTTAAGCAGAGCCTTTGCGGTTTTGTCGTCAACCTTTGAAAATGCATTGCAAATAAGCTCGCCAAACGCTATTGCAATGAAAACGAAGATAACCTTTGCAAATACGGTGGATGTAAAGCCCTCAATATCGGCGTGTCTTTCGGCGTAGCCAACGGTGTCGGTTACCAATATATACATACAAACGACCGATGCGATATTTGATGCTATCGAGCCTAAAATGCGAAGCGGTTTGATTTTACTGCGCTTTGTGTTCGTGTAAATGCAGGCGAACGCAATACTTAAAAACAGATAGACGGGACAAGAGCCGATACATTCAAAAACAGCGGCAAAAACGCTGTTTGTGAAATATGCGCCCGTATCAAGTCTGACGAGAATTTCGCTCACACGCAGGTCATAAACCGTAGCGAGTGCGAGCAAAGCACCGAAAACAACAGCAAAAAGGCATACGCCGATGACTGTATTTCGTTTTGTGTTTGTCTTTTCCATTAACCTCACCCTTTTATTGAAATATTTGTGTCTTGATTTTAACACATAAATATAAATAAAACAATACCGTCTTTGATTGACAAACCTGCATATATTTGGTACAATTATCACGCTCGTTTGAGAGAAAGAGTAACAATTTAATAAGAATATACGCCTCCTTAGTTAAATGGATATAATAAACCCCTCCTAAGGGTTAGTTGTGAGTTCGATTCTCGCAGGGGGTGCCAAATGCACAGCTGAAAGACCTTGATTGTTCTTGGTTTTTCGGCGTTTTTATTTTTGCGAAGAAACAGCAAAAACGGAAAATCACAAATTTTCATAATCGGTCAACAAATTTATTTGTAATTATTGACAACAAAGACAAGCGATGTATAATATTATTGTTCAATTTCAACAATTTGGTTAAGGGGGCTGTTCATGGAAACGCACGGAATTAAATTTAAGGATAAGCTTGGTTATGCTCTGGGCGATATGGGCGGAATACTCTCATTTAGCCTTGTTTCTTCGTATTTAACAATGTTTTATACCGATATTTTGGGAATTTCAGCCGCAAGCATAACAATCTTAATGCTTGTTGCCAGAATTTGGGACGCTGTAAATGACCCTATGTGGGGCTCGTTTATAGACTCAAGAAAGCCGACAAAGCACGGCAGATTCAGACCCTATATTTTAGGGGCTTCTTTTCCGCTTGCCGTGGGTGCGTTTTTGATGTTTTATAAAATCCCCGAATTGTCAAACGGTCAATACTTAATCTATGCTTACATAACATATATTTTCTACGGAATGATGTATACCGGCGTCAATATTCCTTACGGCTCATTGGCAAGTGCCATTACGGATGATGAGGTTGAACGCTCATCTCTTTCAATGTGGCGCTCTGTCGGTGCGGGAATCGGCGGCTTGCCGGCGCAAATTCTTATGCCGCTTGTTGTTTTCACGACTGTAATCAATGCCGACGGCAGTTCGTCAAAGGTTCTTGACGGGAACAAGCTTTCATTGTGCGTAGGCGCAATTTCGGTTTTAACGATTGTTCTTTTTATTATCCACTTTAGATTGACAAAAGAGCGAATTCAGCTTCCGCCGACTCAAAAAACAAGTGATTATAATTTACTGAAAACCGTCAAAGTCCTTGCTAAAAACAAGCCGTTTGTTGTGCTTTGCTTTATATCTATGTTTCTTATCTGCTTCCAAATGTATACGCAAACGTTTTATAATTATCTTTTCAAAAATTACTTTGAAAAGCCGGGTCTTTACAGCATTGTTACCATATGCGCCTATTTGCCTATGGCGTTGTTTTTGCCGTTTATGGGTAAGCTTATCAGAAAATTCGGCAAAAAGGAAATTTGCGGAGCAGGCTTGGGCTTTGCATTTGTCATCAGCGCTTTGATGTTCCTTTTGCGTTTTACCCCGTTTGCTCACAATCCTTATGTTTTCCTCGGACTTGTGTTCCTTTCGGGCGCAGGTCAAACCTTCCTTGTGCTTGAGGTTTGGGCGCTTGTTATGGACGTTACGGATTATCAAGAGCTTTTGTCGGGCAGACGTGAAGAGGGCACGACCTATAGTATTTATTCTTTTGTACGAAAATTAGGTCAAACAGCCGCAGGCGCAGGCGTTCCCGCAGTGCTTGGAGCTATCGGCTACAAAGGTACGCAAGCCGTACAATCGCAGCAGGTTTTAACGAAAATGTTTGATGCGGCAACAATAGTGCCGTCGGTTATTCTTTTGCTTATGTTTATTTTGACGACATTTTGCTATAAGCTGGGCAAATCGGAAATCGAGAATTTGCACAAGCAGCTTTACGGCAATAAAAACGATTGATATACTTAGGGGCATAATTTTATGAAAACAGTCGAATTGCAAACAAAATGCGGAAAAATTCAAGGCATAGACGGCGAAAACTGCTTTGAATTCAGGGGCATAAAGTACGCAAATGCCAAGCGTTGGGAATATCCTCAGGTGATTGAAAAGTGGCAGGGTGTTTTTGATGCAACTTGCTTTAAGGCGTGCTCATATCAGCACCGTGGGTTTGATGATGATGCTACGGTTAATCCTTTTTATCATTATGAATTCAGAGACGGTTTGGCGTTTACATACAGCGAGGATTGCCAGTTTTTGAATATATATGTGCCTAAAGAGGCGAAAAACTGTCCCGTTTTAATTTTTATTCACGGCGGTAGCTTTACAGGCGGAAGCTCAAACGAGGCGCATATCAACGGCGAAAACTTTGCAAAAAACGGCATAATTTTTGTCACGATGAATTACAGGCTTAATGCCTTCGGCTTTTGCTCACACCCTGATTTAACCGATGAAAACGGAGTTTGCGGTAATTTCGGACTTTTTGACCAATATGCCGCAATTAAATGGGTTAAGGAAAATATTGAAGCTTTCGGCGGTAATCCGAATAATATTGTGCTTTCGGGTCAAAGCGCAGGGGCTATGAGCGTTGACATTCATCTTTCAAATCCGCTTTGCAAAGGTTGGTTTTCAGGAGCAATAATGATGAGCGGCGGCGGTTTACAGCGTTTCCTCGCAAAACCCCTGACCCCTGAAAAAACAAGAGCTTTTTGGGATAAGATTGTTGAAAATGCAGGATGTAAAAGTATAGCCGAATTGAAAAAAGCGGATAAAGAGGTGCTCTATCGTGCTTGGGATAAGGCGTGCAAGGAGGAAAAGCTCAAAAGTATGCTTTACACCATGCCGGTCTGTGACGGAAAAATAATTACGCAGTCGAATTTTAACAACAGGACAATTCCTCAAATGCCTAAAATTATCGGTGTTACAAAAAATGATATGGTGCCTGCCGTTTTGCAGGCTGTCGATAAAAAATGGGTTTCCTGTGATAAAAACAGCGATTGCTATATTTATTATTTTGCACGCAGCTTGCCGGGCGATGAAAAGGGTGCTTGGCATTCAAGCGATTTGCTTTATGCTTTTTCAACTCTTGATAAAAATTGGCGGCCTTTTGAGGCTGTTGATTATGAAATTTCAAATCAGCTTGCAAAATCCTTTATTGCTTTTGCAAAAAACGGAAATCCCAATTGCAATGAAATACCGATGTGGAAGCCCGGCACGGCTAAGGTTATGACTTTTTGTGAAAACACAAGGCCGGCACATTGGAACATCCCACAGCTTTTGAAAAATACATTTATTGGCGGGGCATCAATATAATGAGATTTAATCATATTTTTAAGCTTACAAACGAAAACGAAACGCACCGTGAATATAAGTGCGATAACGTTAATATCAACATTGATTTCATAAGCGGCAGTGCTTTGCGTGTGGCTGTTTTTAACGATAACGCCGAAATGCTGCCGACCTTTACCGTGAATCCGAATAATAACCTATCCTCTCTCGGCAGAAGCAGATTATCCGTGGACGGGTTTGACTGTATTGCGCCTGTTGTTGAAAAATTTGAAAATAAAGAGAAATTTGTTCTTGATTGCGGCGTTACCGTTGACCTCGATTTGAATAATTTTATTCTGTCTTACAGTAAAGAGTCGAAGCTTTTGTTCGCAGACAGAGCACCGCTTGCCTATAATTTTGAGGGCGAATTCGGAAACGGGTCATACCATTATATTACCAGGGAAGACGACGAGCATATTTTCGGACTTGGCGACAAAAGCGGTCTGATAAATAAAGCAGGTCAGGTTTACCGTATTGAAACGGCGGACAGTATGGGCTTTGACGCAGAAAAAACAGACCCACTGTATAAACACGTTCCGTTTTACATTTGCGAAAATTCTGTTGGTGCTTACGGAATTTATTACGATACAACAGACACCTCTTTTGTTGATTTGGGCAGGGAAATCAATAATTATTACTGCCATTTCAAGTATTTTAAGACGGATGACGATTGCTTGGTTTATTATGTCTTTTTCGGAAGCAAGCTTTCTGTTTTACAGCAATATGCTCGCTTGTGCGGTAAGCAGGCTTTTCCTCCTAAGTGGAGCTTCGATTATTGTGGCAGCACAATGGCATATACCGATGCGCCCGACGCACAAAATCAGATGCAGGGCTTTTTGGATAAAATTAAAGACCTTGATTTGAGCTGCGGCGGATTTTATCTTTCATCGGGATATACTTCAATAGGCAATTTGCGCTGTGTTTTTAATTGGAATTACGATAAGTTCCCCGATCCTGAAAAATTCGTTGCCGATTACAATAATGCAGGAATACATTTAATTCCGAATATCAAGCCTGCTTTTTTGACCTCGCATCCAATGTATGATGAGCTGGCGGAAAAAGGATTTTTCGTTAAAAATGCAGACGGAACACCCTATGTAACGCAGTTTTGGGACGGTGTGGGCAGTTATTTGGATTTTTCAAATTCCGACGCCTTCGATTTTTGGGGCAGTCAGGTAACCGAAAAGCTGCTTGATTTCGGAATTGATGCTACATGGAATGATAATAACGAGTTTGATATTAAGGCAACCGACGCTGTTGCCGCAGGCTTTGGCGAAAAAGCTTCTGCGTGCAGAATTCGTCCGATATTAACTTATTTAATGGTATTATCTTCATACAAGGCGCAAATGAAAAAATATCCCGAGAAGCGTCCGTTTTTATCTACGAGAAGCGGAAACAGCGGTGTCAGACGCTTGGCACAAACCTGGTCCGGCGATAATTTTACTTCGTTTCATGACTTGCGTTTTTGTCATTATGTGGGAATGACAATGTCCCTTTCCGGCTTTTATTTTTACGGTCACGATTTAGGCGGCTTTTCAGGCAAAATGCCTTCCGAAGAATTGCTTTTAAGATGGATGCAGCACGGCGTTTTTGAACCACGTTTTACAATTCATTCTTGGAACGGCGACGGCTCTGCCACTATGCCGTGGAGCTATGAAAGCGGCTTGTGCGGTGCAAAGGCGATTTTAAGACAACGCAAAAGCCTGATACCTTATTTATATAATTGCGCTTATAACAGCGTGGAAAATGATGTCCCCGTGCAAGCTCCGCCTTATATTTATTACAATGATGAAAATATTGACGTAAATACCGATGCGTTTATGCTTGGCAGAGATGTTTTGGCAGCCTGCGTGCTTGATGAGGGCGTAGATCAGGTGTCTGTTTACCTGCCGAAAGGCGACGATTGGTATCTGAATGAAACAGGAAAGCTTTATTGCGGCGGAAGTACGGTAAAGGTCGATTTGCCACCGGATAAGCCTGTGCCTTATTTTATTCGTTCCGGCTCTGTTTTTCCCGTTGATGAGGGCGAGTGCTCATACAAATCCGCAGAAAAAGTCGTTTTTACCGTTTATCCTGTTAAAAACGGCAAATTTACAGCCCGTTATTTTAATGATGACGGCGAGTCCTTTGAATACTTAAAAAACAACTGCGTAAAATTAGAGTTTGACGTAAATTGCGATAACGAAAATGTGAATGTTGTTGTAAATAATAAGGGTAATGTAAAATTCACACCTGAAATCAAGCTCGTTTCTACGGATTTACGCAAGTTGAATGTTACGGTAAAATAATATCTGCTTTCTGATAAACAACTTAAAGTGAATGAAATAACTTAACTGCGAATTAGCACTCATAACGAGTATCATATTAACTTAATGATGTCCCCAAAAAATCATTGCATTTGCTAATACCATATATAATATAAAAGACCACTTACCAAACGGTAGGTGGTCTTAGTTCTGCTATGAATGAAATGAGGATTTAACTTTCAATTCTGCCTTCTGCGTATGTTATATAGATTGTATTAACAAAACTTTTACCGGCATTGTTTATTTTATATTGCAATATCGTGAAATCGTTTTCTTGGTCATAATAATAAATTTCATTGCCATATTCTACCTTTTCCAAAGACCGTAAATAGCTATCAATAAAAACATTAACTTCGTCAGGTTGTTTCAGTGTTTTTAATTTTGTGGTGTATGCATCCATTCCGCCTGTTTCTCTATAATAAGAATATTTAGGAATTGGAATGGTGATACCGTTAATAAAATCAGAAGTGTATTTTGTTTTGAAGAAGGTTTTGTTAAATGACAGTATTGCCGTTGTTAGGAAAGCCCATAAAACAATTGCAATTATGATTAGTAAAAGAAACATTTTTTGTTTTTCTTTTCGTTTAATATATTTGTTATAGCTAATCATAGTTTCTGCCGATAAATGTTCTGCGTCGTTTTCTTTTATTTTTTCTCCTTTTAGCAATTCATTTACGGATATATTAAATTCTTTGCAAAGCGGTTCGAATAGTGAAACATCCGGAAGGCCTCGACCGTTTTCCCATTTAGAAACGGCTCTGTCGGTTACGCCTAATTTGTTGGCTAATTCTATTTGTGTCATATTGCTTTCTTTGCGAAGCTCGGCGATAAATTTCCCTGTTTTTTCTTGGTTCATAAACCACATCTCCTTTCACAAGAATCATAGCATAAAAATACAGCAAATACACCAAACGAACCGTAGAGTCAGATAAAACTTATGTTGTTTGTCAAAGCTGGATTTAATTATACCAAATAAATATGAAATTTTCCATAAGCCGCTTATTTATTGACGGAGCAGGTGAATTTTTCTTATAATTAGAAATAATTTTGACGACAAAAATCCGTCTGCTGTCTGTTCGATATTTTTGATTTGAAATATAGCTTTAACTGTTGACAATAAAAGTGGGGCTGTGCTAACATTATACAATAATAAGAATGCAAAATTTACAAGGTTTCGGGGGAAAGAAAATGACTCTTGATATGCTTAAAAACGGAGAAACGGCGGTTATAAAAACTGTGGGCGGAGAGGGTGCGCTCAGACTGCGTTTTCTCGATATGGGACTTATTCCGCACACAGCCGTAACTCTTCAAAAAACCGCACCTATGGGCGATCCGATAGAAATAAGGGTGCGAGGCTATGAGCTTAAGCTTCGAAAAGCGGACGCAAGACTTATAGAGGTTGAAAAGATATAATATTTTATATATGAAAGGTACAGACTATAAATGATATTTGCACTTGCGGGTAACCAAAACTGTGGCAAAACGACACTTTTTAATGCGCTGACAGGCTCAAATCAGCACGTCGGCAATTTCCCGGGTGTAACGGTCGATCAGAAAATGGGCGACATTAAGGGCACGAAAAATTGCTCTGTTGTCGATCTTCCGGGTATTTACTCGATAAGACCTTATACGCAAGAAGAAATAGTTTCACGGGATTTTATACTTGACGGAAAGCCCGACGGTATAATCAATATAGTTGACGCTACGAATATTGAGAGAAATCTTTATTTGACGTTGCAACTTTTGGAGCTTAATTTGCCGATGGTCGTGGCACTCAATATGATGGATGAGGTCAGAGCGAACGGCGGCACGGTTGATGTTAAAAAGCTCAGCGAGAGCCTCGGCGTTCCCGTAATCCCGATAAGCGCCGCAAAGAACGAGGGCGTTTCCGAGCTTTCGGATAAAATGGTGTATGTTGCGAAAAATCGCATTTTGCCAAAGAGGATAGACTTCTGTTCGGACGGTCCTGTGCACCGTTGTATTCACGCAGTTGCGCATGTAATCGAGGATCACGCACGCAATATATCCGTTCCGCCGAGATTTTGCGCTACAAAGCTCATTGAGGGCGACGACGAATACTTTGCCGACAGGCTTGAGCTTGACAAAAACGAGCGAGAGCTCATTGAACACAGCATAGTTGAAATGGAGCACGATACAGGTCTTGACCGCGACGCTGCTCTTGCCGATATGCGCTATACGTTTATTGAAAAATCCGTGACACAGTCGGTCGTAAAATGTAAGGAGAGCCGTGAGCATAAGCGAAGCGTTAAAATGGACGAGGTGCTTACGGGAAAATATACCGCCCTGCCGGTGTTCTTCGGCGTTATGTTCCTTGTGTTCTGGCTTACGTTTAACGTTATCGGCTCAAGGCTTTCGTACTTGCTTTCGCTCGGCATAGGCGCTCTTACAAATTTGTGTGATAAAGGGCTTACGGCATACGGAATTAACCCCGTTGTGCACAGCCTGATTATCGACGGCATATTCGCAGGCGTGGGAAGTGTTTTGAGCTTCTTGCCGATAATCGTTACGCTGTTTTTCTTCCTGTCGATACTTGAGGACACGGGATATATGGCAAGAGTTGCTTTTGTTATGGACAAGCTTCTTCGAAAAATCGGACTTTCGGGCAGAAGCTTTGTACCGATGCTTATCGGCTTCGGCTGTTCCGTTCCTGCAATAATGTCAACGAGGACTCTTTCGTCTGACCGTGACCGTAAAATGACAATACTTTTAACGCCTTATATGAGCTGCTCGGCGAAAATTCCGATATATGCGGTGTTTACGGCGGCATTTTTCGCAAAATACCGTGCGCTTGTTATGATAGGGCTTTATGTAACGGGCATCGTGCTCGGTATTATCGTGGCTTTGATACTTAAAAAGACCGCTTTCAAGGGCGAGCCCGTACCGTTTGTAATGGAGCTTCCGAATTACCGTATGCCGTCGCCGAAAAGCGTTTTCCTGCTTTTGTGGGAAAAGGCACGTGATTTCCTGCAAAGAGCCTTTACGGTAATTTTCCTTGCGACGATTATAATTTGGTTCTTGCAGTCGTTTGATACAAGGCTCAATGTCGTTGACGACAGCGCAGACAGTTTGCTTGCTATGGTGGGCAAATTTATAGCTCCAATATTTACACCGCTTGGATTTGGCGATTGGCGAGCTGTAACGGCTTTGATTTCGGGCTTTACGGCAAAAGAGGCTGTTGTAAGTACCCTGTCGGTGCTTATGAACACGGGCACGGCGGAGCTCGGAACGGTTCTTCCGAGTATCTTCAACGGACTTTCGGCTGTCAGCTTCCTTGTGTTTACGCTTCTTTATACACCGTGCGTAGCGGCTGTCGCAACAATTAAAAAGGAACTCGGCTCACGGGCAAAAACCGTCGGAGTTGTGTTTATGCAATGTGCGGTAGCGTATCTTGCGGCGTTTATAGTGTATAGCATAGGAAGTCTTATAGTATGAGCAGGGCGGATATTATCGTAATTTCGATTTTGGCGATAGCGGTTGCGGCGGCAATTATTTATATCGTAAAATGTCGAAAAAAAGGCAAATGCGTAGGCTGTTCGGGCGATTGCTCGACGTGTACGCTCTCAAAAAGGAACGAAAACGGCAAAAAGCCGTAAAATAAACAAAACGGAATGTGAAATTTGAGTTTCACATTCCGTTTTTTTGCGTTCATTGATTATTTCATTTCATAGCTCTTGCAGAAATGAGGATTTTGCACCTTTTCATTTGTGCATGAGCAGTCGTGAGTTACCTCAATGACGGTCTTGTTACAGCCGCAGCCGTCGGTGTTGTGCACACACTCGCATACGTCGCACTTAACGCCTGTATTTTCCATAATGTCACCTCCTATAGATGATATTATAGCTTGTGCAGGCTTTGCCGTTTTATTCGTGCATTTTCAAATCAAAATTTTTACAATTTCAAAGGGTGCCGAGCAGTTTGCCCGACACCCTCGTTTTTACCCGATAACCGACAAGGTCCAAATGTCAGTTATCTTGCCTGTGAAATTATATCCTCGCTGCTGACGGAAGCACTCATAATCAAGGATATATCTGCGATTGTGATTTCGCCGTCTGCGTTGACGTCTGCCGCTACTGCGGAGGCGTCACCGAGCGTTGAGTGGTTGTTTATGCTCTTGTCTATCGCAAATGCGTCGAATGCGTCAATCGCACCGTCTCCGTTAATATCTCCGAAGTAAACGTATGAGTAGGTTTCATAAACCTTTTTCTCCTTATCCTTCAGGAGAATGGAAGCGCCCGTTGACAATACGCCGTTAGCGTTAGCGGTAACCTCAACTAAGCCGAGCTCTGCGGTCAGGCAGTCGGCAAGTCCCGTGCTTGTTTTGAGCGTGTCAACTCCGTAAACGAAGCCTGCGAAGTTTTCCGTACCCAATGCCTTGTCGATTTTAGCACCTAATTGAGTGCCCGTAGCCGTCAACTTGAGCACAGGCGGAATATACTGCGTTTTCGGGAATTTGTAAGCGCCCTTTGCTTCGGTTGTGCTGAGGGGTGTTGCGACGTCGCTTAATTTGAGAGTGAACGCCGTGTTGTCTATTCGTCCGTCCTCTGCTTCGGCGGAGAGCATTACATATGCGCTGTAATCTTTACCGCCCAAGAATTTTCCGTCGTCGGCAAGACCGTTGCCTGCGGTACAGGTTTCGCTCTCGTCCCATTTACCGTTTCCGTTCTTGTCAATGAACTAAACAAGACCCGAAGCGTACATTTTATCTGTGGTAGCGCCCTTTGAGTCCGTTCCGATTACGCTAAGGTCATCTGTCGTCGCAGGGGTTTCGTCTGTTGTGGGTGCCGTAAGTCCCGATACCGTACCGTTTACGAATGCAGGTCTCGGGTCGGCTGATACATAGTAGGTTGCCGTTATGTCGGAAGCATTGGAATATCCGCTGCTTGTGCCGTCCTTGTCTATAAGCTGTACCTCTCTGCCGTTAATTATCAGCTTAACATCAGGGGCGAAGTAGTAGGTCTTGCCGTCCTGTCCTGTGTTGCCTGCAAAAAGCCTGAGAGAGTGAGCGTAGGTCGCCGCTTCATAACGTGTATTTTCAAGGTTTGTACGGCTGATTTTCGGATAGCCGTCTGCCCCTGTTTCGAAAAGAACATCAAAGTATTCAGAACCGTAGTTGCTGTTGGAAGCTTCGCCCTCCGCAAGCGGCGTAAAGGGAGTGCCGCCGCCCACAAGCGGAGTGTTGAGCTTATAGTTTATACTGCTGGTGAGACCGATTAAATCCTGACCGTCTGCCGCCTTTTCGCCCATCAATGTAATTATGCGAGCGTTTATCATATTGGGACGGTTGCCCAACTTTTGAAGCTCGACGTCGCTTTCGGGGATTTCTCCGCCGTAACGAAGGTCGCCCTCCTTCGGCTCGTCTGTTTCAACAGCAACCGTGTCGATATACACAGCCGACGGGTCACGCAAGCAGGGGAGATCCTCTGTGATTGAAATACCGCAGTTGTGAGCCTGATATGCTTCCTCCGTGTCATATTCGGGTACATAGTAGTGTCCGTTGTAATTCAAAGCGAAATAGCCTTGATTTGCGGCGGTGTTCATATCGGTTGAGTCCACTCGGGTAATTTTAAGCTTCATATCGTTAGTGATATAGTAATTACCGAATTCCGCAGCGTCCTTGAGCTGGAACTGATAGCCTTTTTTCGGGGTCAGCTCGTAGTAAATGCGATAGTTGTCATTGTATGCAACCTTATCATTATAAACGCTGCCGACAGAGTTGTTGCTTCCGTCTCTTGTGCCCTTTGAAATGAGCTTACTTGTCAAATAGGTTGAGCCGTCAAGCCATTCGCCGTTGGCACAGCGTACCTTTGTAATGTTCAGCTGAACGTCCTTGTAGGTTTTACCAATCTGCTTATACCAGTCGGGGCCGCTGAATTGTACCTCTGCAATGGGAACAACTACCTTTAGATAACGGGTGTAGCTTACTTCCTCCGTACCGATTTTGCCCTTGTGAGTCATTGTTATTGTAACGGTACCGGGACGTTTTGCGGTAACAACGCCGCCTGAGTCAACGGTTGCAATGTTCGTGTTGCTTGATGACCAGGTGGTAGTAACATTTTTGTTTGGAAGATTTGCGTCTATGGGCGTGTAAATCTTGTTGAGCCTCATCTTGTTGGTTGAGGTATCCATAACAACCTTTGGCGCATCGTCAACCGTGGTGCCCTTGCCGTTGGTAGCATTTTTACCGTCAGCCGTAATATCCATACCTGTTATACGCTTGTTTACGGTTATAGTGAAGGGCGTACCCTTGACGGAGTAGTTTGTGTTCTCAACCGCTGCATAGGGAACAAAGGTGTATTTGCCCGTAGGGATCTTGTCCCCTTGAAGCAGGAAGATTGACCACGTGGATAGCTTTTGAACGGATGCGTCTTTATTTTCTGTAAATTTTGTCGCAGGGAAGGATATGCGAATTCCGCCGTCGGGAAGAATCTGCGCAGATGAGGACTTTTTGAATTTTTCAAAAGCCTCTGCCGGAACGTTGCCCTCATATATGATAAGAGATGCGTGCCAACGCTTGCCCCAATCGGCACCGTCGAAGTTCGGCATAATTGATACGGTAGCGGAGTTTGCTTTAGTGTTTTCCATTTCCGTTCTGTCAACCGTTGCCGTGATTTTATGCGTTGCGCCGTAGTCCTTGCCGACAAAGGTGAATGCCTGCGGAGAATACCACCACTGACCGTTGTAATAAATCTTTGCACGGTAAGCGCCCGAGCGACCGTCTGTAAGTTTAAGCTCGCCTGTGGATATTTTGCTGACACCGCTTATACCGCTGTTGGCATTAACCCACTTGCCCTGTGTGCTGTTCCACATTTCCCACGATATAGCCGAGCTTGAAAGACCTGCCGAAGCAAGCTCTTCGGAGCTGACGGCTCTCAATCGATATTCGTGGTAGCTTATAGTATCGTATGTGTCGCCGGGTTGTAATGAATATGTCCATTCTCCGCTTGGTAAGCCTAATCTGATTCGAGGCATAACGAATATGTTTTGTCGGGCGGTAAATTCCTGCTTGAAGCCGAAAGCGTCATTACCCTGCAAGCGAGCGACAATAGTCTGCTTGCCTGTCGGCAAATTACCGAATGAAACGGTATCAAAGGTTGAGGAATACCTACACTCTTCCATTAAAACATTGCCTGCCGAGCTGTTGGGCAATTCGTATCCGTATGTGATTGACCGATTGAGCAGGTACGGCAATATGCCGTTTGTCTCCGACGGTGTAACATTAACGCTGAAGGTTGTGCCCGATCTGTCCTGCTGTGCGGATATGCCGAAGTCAAGACCCGACAGGTCGGGAGCTGCGCCGAAGTTCATTTCGGCAGTTCGTGTTATCGCCATCTGCTTTGTGTAGCCACGCCAAATTTCGTTTATTGTCAGGCGGAGCACATACAATTCGCCGTTTTTAAGCTTTAAGTCGTCCGTGCCGTTGACAGCCTTGAATTGGCGCATATCAATCGACTTTGCCAAGCCTGCATAGCTTGAGGCTTGAGAGGACTGATGGTTACTTACCGCTGTTTTGCCGTTTTTGTCAAAAATCTGCCATTCGGAAAGTATCGAATAGTCCGTATTGTTGTTGTAATCCCGGAGCAATTCGGTTTCATAGCCGCTGTAATGCGGTGTGAAGTCGTCCTTGATGCTTACACGTCTTTCCCCGGCTGTAACGAGGTTGGTAGTGTCGGTTGAGAACGTTGACCAACCGGGGTCCTGCAGCTGCAAACCGACATTTGCAGGTGTTTCTGCCGGTGTAACGGTTGCGTACTGATGAACTCTGCGTCCGGTAACATCCTTTTTATAAGGGTCTGATTGTGTTATTTTTACGTTGCCTACAACAAAGTCACTTAACTTTCCGTTGATTGCCATACCGTATTCGCCGTATCTATATCTTTTCGGGGCGGTGTCAGTGAATTTTGCATAACGGTCAACCTTTTTTGTGTCGATTTCCACACTGCGAATAAAAACGTTTTTGGTTCTGAGACATGATATACCGCGTGCACCGCCCGAACCCTGTATATATGCGTCATTGATAATAAGGGTTGAGTTATCGTCGGCGTAAATGGCAGCGTAATCATTTCCTCTGCCGTAGAATTCGCCGCCGTTGATTATGGCTGTACTTTTTCCGTTAAGCTTGACTGCATATCCGACAATTTGGTGGCGGATATTTCCTGTGTATTCGTCAACGTCCGAATACCATTTGCCGTAAATTTCCTTTGAACGACCTGCCTCAAGCTGTCCGCCGTTGACCACGAGCTTTCCGCCATCATTAACAGTTATGAGAGTCCGCTGGATTTCAGCATCCTTGCTGGTAAGCTTGCCCTCATAATGAATGTAGCCGCCCTTGCCTGCGGAGTCATAAATATAAAGCTCCGCACCCTCTTCTATGGTTATGAAAGGGTTGTACCAAGAGTAATCTCTTTTGTCAACACCGTAAACCAACGAGTGACCGTTCAGGTCGAGGTGCTTAACGCCTTTAACGGTTATATTCAATTTGTAATCGTCGTCGCCGACATATTTCAAGTCACTTGTGAGCTTCAAATATTCGGTGTTGGGACTTCTTAAAAATGTTTGCAAAACACCGAGTCCGAAATAGTTTCCGTCCTTGTTGCTTACTGACGTCCAATTCGGAGACGGGTTATAGCTTGCCGCTTGTGTCGGTATAATCGAAAGCGGAAGCATACCGATAAGCATAATAAGCGTCAGCAGTACGCTCATTATTTTTTTGCTTGCCCTTTTAGGTTTCATCTCGATTCCTCCCTTTAGTGTGAAATGAACTGTAATTTTGTAAACCTCTTACATGGCGTACACTTGATCCATTAAGTATTCCGCCGTCATAGAGCCGTAGAAAAACTGGTCGATTATGCCGTTTTTCTTTGCGTCTCTGATTGCCTTTGCCGTCTGCTTCTCGGTGTTCGAGTCAACGATAAGAGCAATCTTACATTCGGGACACTCCGAGAGCACCGTTTCCCGAAGCTTCAGCCGTTCGCTTAATCGCCACGGAGGGTAGCCCGTAACCTCCATTATCAGTACCTCGGGCTTATACAGCCTGCAAAGCTCTGCCGTATCATCGGGGGTTTCGGCACTTACGACCTCAATGTCGTAATCCGAATTTTCAAAGGCGGTCGCAACCGCATCGGCAAACAGGAAGTTCTGCATATCTACTATAATTTTCTGCATCGCACTACCCTCCCTTCAATGGCAAATAAGTATATTCCTGCAACTTTATTGTATCAAATAAAAAAGGCTCTGTCTGTCCTCAAAAGTGAGGACAAATGAGCCTGTAATTGTAAACAAATTGTGAACACGCAGTCTTGACTGCCGGTTTTTATATTTCCTGTGAGGGGTCAAGCTGATTTCTCGGCACGATAAGCCTTTTGCTGACGGCGGCAATAACCAAGCGGTTGCGGCTTTCATAGCCCGTTTTCGTAAGCATACGGTTTATATAGGTGCGTACCGACGACTCCGCAATATTCAGCTTTTCGGCAATTTCCGCATTGCTGTTGCCCTCGCACAGTAAACGCAGGGTTTCAAGCTCCTGATCGGATAAATCGCACGAAAGCGCACGCCCGAGCTGAACGTGAGGCGTACTGTCGGGCCAATATGCCTTGCCTGCAAGCGTACCCTCGATAACGCTTACCAAGTCTTCCGAGGGTGCGTCCTTGTACCAAAAGCTGTCTGCGCCGATTTGCTTCGCCCTGTCAAGAAATCGCCCCTCGAGCATAGAGGTAACCATAACGACCTTTATGCTCGGATGCCTTTTTTTAATTTTCTCTGCGGCGGCAAGACCGTCCGAGTCTCGCTCCGTACAAATATCCATAAGCACAAGCGCAATATCGCCCTCGTCACATTTTTGGGGTGCTGTTTCGGCGCAGGTCAACGCACACGCAACCTCGCAATCGGCACATTTTTCAACGCAGGAAATAAGATAGCTCCTTGCAAGCGCCTGATCCTCGACTATCAATACTTTTTTCATAAATACCCCCTATGATATTTATTTCTTCGGCACGCCTATACGCAGTACAAAGTCGGGTAAGCTCTGCACACGCATATATCCGCCCGTTTTTTCGACCTTGCGGCGCAGGTTTGTAAGTCCTCCGCCCTCGACAATCTCCTTTTCGGGAGATATGCCGTCATTTCTGATTGAAATAATATAATAATTTTCGCTTTGCGTTACGGTTATATGAAGCTCCGTCGCTTTCGCATACTGCACGGCATTGTTCAATGTTACGACTATTGCGGAATACAAAATATCCGAATATTCGTCGGGCAATTTCACGCCGTCGGCTCTCAATTTAATGCCGCTTTTTTCAGCCTGCGATAAAAGTCGCTCCTTTGCGGTCATTTTACCCATATTGCGAAAGGCGATACTGTGCTCCCACTCGCTTATAATCTGCTCACGGGATACGCTTTTGAGATTTCCGCCGACATACTGCTTTGTAACGGTAAGGCAAGCGGCAAGGCTGTCGTGCAAGGCTGATTTTGCCGAAAGCCGTTCCTTTTCACGTGCAACCGCCTGCGCATTTTCGGACAACTCGGCGAGCTCCCTTGCATCTTTTCGCAGCTGCTTGTTTTCCTGCTCCTGCATGAGCAACGCATTGTGAAGCTCCGTAACGTCAGCCGCCATAAGACGGATATATGAGCTTCCCTTGCCGTCGGTAACAACGCTTTTTTCAAACTGCCACACCGTTTTGTCGGGGAAAATATAGGTGCTTTCCGTGCGTTCGGTCGGCGTAACGCCCGTCGGCGGCGAGTTCAAAGCCATTTCCATTTCGCCGAGATATTGCAAATCGCTTCCGAGCAAATATCGGCTCAGGCGGTACATCTGCAAATTGCACAAAACGGGAATTCCCTTTGTATTGAAAAAGCAAACGGCAAGCGGCAACCTGTCAAAGCCCTCTTTTACCGCATTTCGGCGCAGCAATTTTATTTTAGGCATCACCGTCACCTCCGTAACGTACCGATATAAGCCACGAGCCGTCCTCAAAAATAACAGAGCAACGCTCGGATATAAATTCGGAAAAGTCGGTATCACATTCAACCGACAAGCGCATTTCGCCGTCAAAAACGGTAATTACAATCGACTGCAAGCTGTCGAGAGCCTTTTCAATGACGTTTTCCAAAAATTCATAGAAGAAAATTGCGGTGTCGCAACTCATAGGCTTTGTCATCTGATATATAGCCGCCGCCTGTGCGCCATAGAAGCTCAAAGCTCGCACAGTTTCATCAAACGTGAGGCGTATTTCCTGCTTCGGAAGCAGTTCATACTCTGCACCGAGGAAATTCAGGTTTGCAAATCGCTTAATATATGAGCCGATAACGGTAATTTTTTTGAAAAGCCGTGTCGCCTCCGCCTCGTCTGCGGTTTTGCAGTTTTCAAGCATAGCACTCAAGGAGTCGCTCTGCTTTTTCGCCTTTATTTCAAGCGTGTCGTATATTCGGTTTTTCTCACGAAGCTCGTGCAGTTCTTTTTTCACACGGTACGCCTCTTCGAGAGCCTTTTTGTTTTCCTCAAGCTCCTTGCGTGTAACGTCAAGCCTTTTTTGCAACGCCATAAGCCTGCCGACGTCCGTTTGCCAAACAACGTATCCGCCGCTTATTTTTGCGGAGGAGACACGCATATTTCCGTGATATATAACGGGCTTTTCGAGGAGGGGAAGCTCTGCGATATCTTCTGCGCTGTCGGAGCGTAAAATGATATTTCCGTCGCTGTCGGCTATGTAGCTGCCTATTCCCGAAATGCGGAACAGCTCCTCGTAGTTGTCGTTTGACTGTATCATTCTGCATTGAATACAGCTTTCGTAAATCGCCGCATACAAAAGGCAAAAGGTTACGTTCATATCTCCGAGCCAACGGCGTATAAACTCGAAGCCCAACAGGTATAAAAGACCGTAAATAACAATTGCGCAGCCGAATAAAAACGGAGTCAGTCGCCTTTTGTCGCCGTAGGGAATACGGCTTTTCTTAAACAGGCAGGCTAATGTAAAGGTCATACAGCCGACAATCCACACAAGGCAGGCAAAGTAAATCGGACGGTGCGTAAAGCCGTTGTTTGAACTGCCCGGAGCACCGCTAAAGGCAAACACAAATTGGTGCAGGTCGTTTGTAATGACAAATAAGAAAAGCACCGACGGGATAATCGCAAGCATACCCGTTTTTGACGTGAGACGGTAGTTTTCGGATTTTCCCAACGTCATGGCGATAAACACTCCGAACAGCGGAATAAACAGCATGGGAAGATAATAGAGATACCATAAATATCTTGATACGGTGGGATCGCTGACAAGCTCATATTTCACGGTGCGTAAGGATAGCCAAATAATAATAAGCGCAGAAATCATACGCAGATAATGAAGCACCTGCTTTTGAATTATGCGCCTGTCAAGTGAAAAGCCCCATACGGAAAATAACAGCAAATAAAGCCCTGCTCGGATGAAATTGTATTCTTTGCCGCCGATATCGAGCCGCGTAAGTGTACGGCAGCCGTAAGCCGCCGCAATAATCGCAATAACGAATATCGCACAAAGTATTTGCTTCCTGCTTCGCTTCACGGGATACCGCCTCGCTTCCTCATAACGCTTTTTGCTCGAAAATTCAATCCAGAACGAAATAAAATGAAATATCCTATATTTTAGTCTATCATAAAGCACGCCTTTACGCAACTTTTTTGTTTGAGCTTGCTTTTATAAAATATGCCGTTCTGCGTGCCGTAAATCTCAAAAATTGCTTGATTTTTTATTTCTTATATGATATTGTTGGTATATATACCAATACAATTACTAAGAGGTGCTATAATTGAGAAGAAACAGCAGTGAGACAAAGAGAAAAATCCTGACCGCATGCGTCCGTCTTTTTTTGGAGCAGGGGTATAAGAATACCTCGGTCAGCCAAATCGTTGACGAAGCAGGCGTTGCAAGGGGAAGCTATCTGAATTTGTTTCCGACTAAGGACAAAATTTTACTTGATTTGGTCGAAACAATGTTCAGCGGTCAGTTCGGCGTGGCAAGGAGCATTGCGGATCAAAATTTGCCGCCCGTTTTTGCCTATGCGGTGGAAACCTGTCTCCAGCTTACTCTCACGGAGCTTAATGAAAATCTGAGAGAAATATATATTGAAGCTTATTCTGTACCCGACACGGCGGAATACATTTATTTGCACACTACGGCGGAATTAAAGCAGATATTCGGCGCAAATTTCCCCGATTACAGCGACAGCGACTTTTATGAAATGGAAATAGGCACGGCAGGACTTATGCGTAACTATATGTCTCGCAAATGTGATATTCATTTCCCGTTGGAGCGCAAGCTCAGCAGGTTTTTAACGGCGGCAATGCGTGTTTATCTTGTGCCGAAGGATGAGCAGGAAAGGGTGCTCGCTTTTATCGGCTCGATTGATATTCGGGAGCTTGCCGTTACGGTTATGCATAAGCTGTTTGCCATGCTTGAAATGAAATATGATTTTAAGCTGTCTACGGACGGCGAAACGGAGAAAAGAAGATGAAAACAGGAAAAAAACTGCTCACAGGTATGCTTTTGGTGCTTTGCGCCGCTCTTTTGGTGCTTTGCAGCGTGCTTGCCGCAGGATGGAGCAAGGCGGCAAAAACCAACGCCGCACTGCCGGAGGTGCGGAACAACGGCACGGCGATCCAGTGGAGATACCCTGCTGAAGAAGAATGGCGCGACCTTGTGGCGCTTTCCGAGTTGCGGGGTGCTGCCGGAGAAAATGGAAAGAACGGCATTGATGGAAAGAACGGTATTGACGGCAAAGACGGCGTTGACGGCAAAGACGGCGTTGACGGCAAAGACGGCGTTGACGGTAAAAACGGTGCCGACGGTAAGGACGGAGCCGACGGCAAAGACGGTATCAACGGCACTGACGGCATTAACGCCAAAAATATAGAGGTGCAGCGAGCCGAATCCTACATACAGTGGCGTTACGAGGGCGAAGAGTGGCAGAACCTTGTTGCGATAGCCGATATAGAGGGCCCCGCCGGACAGAACGGAACGGACGGTGCAAACGGAAAAACGCCGGAGTTCCGCATGAACGAAAACACATTGCAATGGCGCTATGTCGGCGATGAAATATGGCTGAACCTCTACGACCTTACCGCATTAAAAGGTGCGGATGGCAGAGACGGCATTGACGGTAAAGACGGCATAAACGGGCAAGACGGCAGGGACGGTGCGGACGGCACAAACGGACAAAACGGCTCTGACGGTAAAGACGGTAAAACACCTTTTATCGGCGAAAACGGCAACTGGTGGATCGGAGAAATCGACACCGGCGTAAAAGCCGCAGGCATTGACGGCACAGAC
>OIZL01000471.1_pt1 | contig 29761 bp, 29 predicted proteins | sample 1588541 | NCBI WGS metagenome assembly OIZL01 (sample SAMN03283285) | human gut metagenome | biome: human-associated habitat; material: feces | host: Homo sapiens | place: Peru | collected 2012 | reverse complement strand
TGCTACAATATATGGATTATTCCATGTGCCATCACCGGAAAGTTTGACATCTTTTGATATTGAGATGACTGGGCGAATACCATTTGCAGTATTAGCACTATTATTTATAATACGGCCAAAAGAATACATGCAAAACACATGAGCACCACTAGTACGAATATAATAGTAAAACGGAGATCCAAACCAATAATATAGTCCATTATATAAATAGTAAGAAGAATTGTCTGCACCGGTTCCTCCTGCAAGTTCAACTTCATCCATAGTAATTAATCCTACTGGATATGATAGCAAATTATTTGACACACTATATTTATCCATATTATTTGTACATGATTTTAAATTTGGTCCTGTTTTATTACCATATATTCTTCCGTAACTGCCATAATAATAAATCGATGATGGTGTTGAAGACCAACTATCTATTTCTCCATATGTTCCTGTAATATTCGTTGAAGCCGACCTATCATAGCAATATGAACTATCTGATACTAATTTTAGTGTTATTTCATCTGTATATAATGTTGTTGCCTGATACCAATTTTCTAATGTAGTTTTTATCGTACTATCATTAGCAAGACCATGTTGTTTTCCTATTTCATATTTATAACCTACATATTCTGAACTATTAGAATTACTATTAAATGCACCTTTGCCAATTATTGTACTAGATCCCGACATTACTACTTTAGTACTTTCACTAGGCGCAGTTGTTCCCGTATATATTAGTCTTATTGAACCATCACCATTTATTCTGATTATTCGCCAATATATATCTTTATTTGAACTATCTTTGCCAAATTTTACCCAGTTATTATCTACGGCTCCCCTGAAATAATATGACTTCATTCCTGTTGTTGCAGTATAATCATCTTCAGTTGCATACATCCCTTCATTGGTTGTAGCAGCTGTTGCAAAATCAGGGTTTCCTTTTGCCTCAATTGTATCTTTGCCACCATTTTTTGCAAGTATTACTTCATAAGCTTTCGGAAGTATTTCTTCAACATTGCAATTATTATTTTCTACATATATTTTACCTGTAAATGATTTATTACCTAGTTGTGCTTGGTCTACATTCAAATTATAATATCTTCCTGTTATATTTATATTTTGAACTACGTTTGTTCCTTGACTTACTATAACTGCGTTTTTAACAAGTGTTTTCTTTGCTCCAACTGTTGTTGTTTTTGGTGTCCATGAGCTATCATAAGCAAAATTAGTTTCACTTGCATAACTATTTGTTCCACTTGGACTATCTACTTGCATTGTTATTTCTTTAGTGGCTCCATTTGTTACTGCAACAGTGCTTCCATATATTTCACTAGAAAGATCATATTCATACACTACATCATATGTACATGTTGTTATTACATCTGGTACTCCAGTAAGATTTACCGTAAGTGTAGCGGTATTTTCGGCAGCTAGTCCAGTATTACCTTTAAACATACCACTTGTTGGTACTATAACATTTAAGTTTGCACTTGTTGCTATAAATGAAGTATCTCCTATTGTACTTGCATGAATATTTACGGCTACCTTATTTTCTAGATTTACTGTAAACATACCAAAATAGGCAAATGATGCAGTTATTAATATAGTTAATAATAAAACTGTCGCAAATACTGCCAAAAATTTTCCTTTATTATTTTTTTTCATGCATTGTTTCTCCTTTATTCTATCTATAATAATTTAATCATTATTTTGATTTATTTTCAAGTATGTTAAACTAAAAAAAACTAGCATTTACTAGTTTAGTTTATCCTCAATTTCTAAAAGGCGATTATATTTACAAATTCTTTCTCCTCTTGAAACAGAACCTGTTTTAATAAAATCTAAATTTAAACCAACACCTAAATCCGCAATAAAAGTATCTAGTGTTTCTCCACTTCTATGAGAAATAATTGTTTTATAACCACTTTTTTTAGCTAAATAAATAGTATCAAAAAATTCAGTTATACTTCCAACTTGATTAGCTTTAAGAAGTATTGCATTTCCAGCACCAAGTTCTATACCTTTTTCTAAATATTTTTTTTGAGATACGAATAAATCATCACCAACAACCATAATTTTATTACCAAAATATTCAGTTAATTTTCTAAAACTTTCAAAGTCATTTTCTTCGAAAGGATCTTCAATACTAATAATTGGATATTTTTTTATTAAATAAACATAATAATCAAATAACTTTTCTTTTGTTAGTTTTTTGTTATCAACTGTATAAAAACCATCCTTATATATTTCAGAGGCTGCAATATCAAGTGCTAAAAATACATCTTTTCCAGGAGTATAACCACTATCTGTTATTGCCATAAGAAGAATCATAAGTGCTTCTTCATTATTATTTAAATCAGGTGCAAAACCACCTTCATCACCAACACCCGTAGATAAATGATATTTTTTTAACGTACTTTTTAAGGTATTAAATATCTCACTTGCACATCTAATTCTTTCTTTTTCACTTTTTTGAGCAGGAACTAACATAAATTCTTGAAAATCAAGATTATTATCAGCGTGTTTTCCACCATTTATTACATTAATCATTGGAAGTGGCATATTAAAATTACCTGTAGAAACAAACTCATATAATTCTTTCCCTTCGAGAGCTGCTAAACATTTTAATGCACAAAGTGATACTCCTAAAATTGCGTTAGCCCCTAAAATAGATTTATTTTCTGTTCCATCAAGTTCTAACATTTTTTTATCAACATCATTTATATTTAAATGCATATTAAAAAGTGCTGGTGCAATTATTTCATTAACATTTTTAACAGCTTTTAAAACTCCTTTTCCGTGAAATCTTTCATCATTATCACGAAGTTCTAATGCTTCTTTACTACCTGTGGATGCTCCAGATGGAACTGAAGATGTACTTTCTATGCCATTTTCTAATACCATTTTAACTTCAATCGTTGGATTAGACCTACTATCTAGAATTTCTCTTGCTTTTATTTCTTTTATCTTCATATTAGCCTACCAAAAAATCTTCGTTATTTCATTTGCTCTTTTTTTAAGCAAAACTAAATCTGTTAAATCTAATATACTAGATAATATTAAAAATGAACCTACAACTTGCGTAACTGTTAAACTAGAAAATGGATTTGCAAGAACTAAAATGCCAAATATAGTAAGCATTATGCCAATAACAAATGTTATTAACCACGAAGAGTCATTTCCAATTTTAAACCACACACCATAAGTTATTTTATTTACACCAAAAATAATTAAATAAAGTCCTAAACAAATTGTTAAAAATGTTGTAACTGAAAAGGGAACTAAAATAATAATTACACCTATTAATAATATAATAATTCCATAAAGTAAATTTAAGGAGTATAATTTTGCACCATTTCTGCAAAAATATTTATAAATAGTATTTATACCTGACAAAATAAATAAAACACCTGAAATAATTCCAATTAACTTATTAGAAAGTTCTGGTAAAAATAATAAAACTCCACCGATTAAAGCAATTATAACTGAACAAATAATTGATAAAGTCATAAACTTATTAAACCTATCACTTATTGTTTCTCTAACTATTCTACTCATATTATCACATCCTACTTTATATTATAATAACTTTTTCCATTATTTGCAATTGTTTATTTTTAATGATATAATAACAACCTAAAAGGAGGAAAAATCATGCATATAAAAACGCTTACTTTAAATGAATTTCAAACATTTTCTAGCTTACATCCATATCATAATTTTCATCAAAGTTTAAGCTATGCCCTTTTAAAAAGTGAAGAGGGTTATGAATATGAAATGATAGGCTATGTAGATGGTGAAAACATCTACGCTGCAGCACTTGTATTAGTGCAATTAATTAATGGTTATTTATATGCATACGTTCCCGAAGGCTTTTTAATTGATTATAATAATTTAACCCTTTTAAAGGATTTTACTGAAAAACTTTTTGATTTTTACAAAAAAGAAGGAATTACATTTATTAGAATTAATCCTAGAATTCCTATTGCAAAAATAAATAATAAAACAAAAAATCCTGTATATAATGATAACTATAAAATTATAAATTATTTAAAGGAATGCAACTATATTAAAATCGAAGAGGAAAATAATTTTGAAAATATTTTACCAAGATTTGATGCTACTATAAATTTAAATAACTTTGATATAAATTCAGTAAGTAAAAATGCTCGTAATAAAATAAAAAAAGGAATTAGAAAAGGCTTAACTTTAGTAAAATCTGATGCACAAAGTATGGATATATTATATCAATTTATTAAAAATAAAATTCATAAAGACTTATATCACTATAGTGATTATTATAATATTTTTAATAAAGATAATGAAATAGACTACTTTTTAGTAAAGGTTGATAATCAAAAACTAGTTATCAATACCCAAAAAGCATATGAAAAAGAAAAAGAAAAAAATGAAATATTAGCCCAAAAATTAATAAAATTACCAACGGAAAAAAATATTAATAAAAAGATGAATTCAGATAAAGCATTACTTTCTTATAAAGAAGATATTTCTATAGCAAATAAATACTTATTATCAAATGAAAATCATTTTATAGCGGGTGCTCTAATAATTAAATATCAAGATAAAATAACTTTTCTTGTAAGTGGTTATGACAAAAAATACAAAAGTTTTGCTCCAAACTATTTTATGTATTATGAAATATTAAAATATTATAAAGATAAATATCACTATGCTGATTTAAATGGTCTTTCTGGTAATTTTACTAAAGAAAGTAAATATAATGGACTTGATAATTTTAAATTTAATTTTAATCCTGATGTTTTTGAATATATTGGTGAATTTGATTTAGTACTTAATAAAATAAATTATTACTTTTTAAACAAAAAAAAATTAATTGATAAAGAATTTAAAAAAAATAAATATCAAAAAAAATAGTACGATATTTATTTTTTTAGTTTAACAAATAAATTATATTTAAATAATATGAAATATCATCATTAGGTTCTAATAAAAGTTTATATAAATCCATTACACTCATACCCATTTTATATGCAAGTGAAGGCATATTTACTTTTTTATTTGCAATTAATTTTAAACATTCATTTAAAAGTGATTTTGTAAATGTATTTTTATCTTGCATAACCTTCTCCTTTAACTAATAAATCAATTTCAGATTTTTTTTCATTATAAAAATTAATAGTTTTATTAATAATATCCTCTTTTTTAGCAAAAGATATTACATAAATATTATCATCTACTTCAATATAAGATATACTTTCACCATCCCGTGTATTTACTCTTACAACATAATCTTTTATATTTGAAAGTTTTAAGGGATAAATATTACTTAAATAATCAAGCTCACCCGAAGACAATGAATTATATAAATTTTTAGGAATATCATATCCGAAACTATTTATAACATTATAACTTTTTAAAGTTGTTTTTTGAATATTTAAGCTAGATAACTTTAAAACTAACATTTTCATATTATCAAGCATATTAATAAGGTCTTTTTCATCATTTTCTTTTACATCCTTAAGTCTTTCTTCAAACATATTATATTTTTGAAGTAAAGATAAAAACAATGAAATAAAAATTGGTTCTTCATAAGTATAATTATTGTCAACAATATAATTGCTTGCAACTGTAAAAATACTAGAAAATTTTGGATTATTTATATATTTTTCATAAAGAATATAATTACTATGAATAAATGTTGATACTTCAATATACACTGGGCTTTCTTGAACCTTTTTTTGAATATTAACAGTTCTTTTTGTAAGTTCCACTTTTTCAAGTGATTCATCAAAACTTATTTTTGGAATTACTTTTTTATTTGGTTTATAATTTGTTAAAACTATATTTATTTCAGATATTGAAAAATTTCGATCCATCATAAATTTTGTTAAAAAAGAATAATCAAAAGTTCCATATTCATAATCATCCTTTATACTAACAAGTTTTTTTTCCTTTTCATCTAAATTTTCAAAATATGGATACTTTAAAATACTTGATATAAGATTATCATATTTTGCAAAATCTAAATATTCTTTTTCAGTTTCATTCTTGCACTCCAAAATTTTATTTTTAAATTCTTCACTAAATAATTTATTATTATCATAGTCTAAAAGAGGATATAAAATTTTTATATCCATCGTATTTAAAAAATTTTTTAATGTATATACAAATTTTAGATTACTCATAACATCTTTATAATATGTAAGTAAACTATTATTAAATTTATTTATTACCTCTACCATAATTACTACCCTAATTAATTTTATCACAAATTATAATTGTTTGTAAATCAAAAAAAACACTAACTTACGTTAGTGATTTTTTTGTTTTCTTATTTTACAATTTCAGAAACAACACCGGCACCAACAGTTCTTCCACCTTCACGGATAGAGAATTTAGTACCTTTTTCAAGAGCTACTGGAGCAATTAGTTCAACAGTCATGTCAACTTTATCGCCAGGCATAACCATTTCAACACCAGCAGGTAGTTCAATAACACCTGTTACGTCAGTAGTTCTGAAATAGAATTGTGGTCTATAATTTGAGAAGAATGGAGTATGTCTTCCGCCTTCTTCTTTAGATAGAACATAAACACTTGCAGTGAATTTTGTATGAGGTGTAACGCTTCCTGGTTTAGCTAAAACTTGTCCACGTTCAACATCATCTCTAGAAATACCACGAAGTAAAACTCCAGCATTATCTCCAGCTTCAGCAAAGTCTAATGTTTTTCTAAACATTTCAATACCAGTTACAACTGATTTTTGAGTAGGTCTTAAACCAACGATTTCAACTTCGTCATTAAGTTTAAGAATACCTCTTTCAACACGTCCAGTAACAACTGTACCACGTCCTGAAATAGTAAATACGTCTTCAATACTCATTAAGAATGGTTTTTCAGTATCTCTTACTGGTGATGGAATATATTCATCAACAGCAGCCATAAGGTCACGGATACTCTTTTCAGCTTCAGGATCTCCTTCAAGAGCCTTAAGAGCTGAACCTCTTATGATAGGACATTCAGTGTCATAATCATATTCTCCTAATAATTCTCTGATTTCCATTTCTACTAAATCAAGTAATTCTGGATCATCAACTTGATCACATTTGTTCATGAAAACAACAATTTTAGGTACTCCAACTTGTCTTGCAAGTAAGATATGCTCTCTTGTTTGAGGCATAGGACCATCTGCAGCTGATACTACTAGAATAGCACCATCCATTTGAGCTGCACCAGTAATCATGTTTTTTACGTAGTCAGCATGTCCTGGACAGTCAACGTGAGCATAGTGACGTTTTGCAGTCTCATACTCAACGTGTGCAGTATTAATAGTAATACCTCTTTCTCTTTCTTCTGGAGCTTTATCGATATCTGCATAATCAACAAATTTTCCAAAATATTTAGTGATCGCAGCAGTTAATGTAGTTTTACCATGGTCTACGTGTCCAATAGTACCAATATTAACGTGTTCTTTTGAACGATCAAATTTTTCTCTTGCCATATAATATTTCCTCCTTTTCTACTATTATATTTTATCTAATGCTTGAAAAAATTTCAAGTATTATTCTTAATTAACGCTGTTTTTCTTTATAATATCTTCAGCGATTGATTTTGGAACCTCTTCATAGTGGTCCATAAACATTGTAAATGTTCCTCTACCTTGAGTGTTACTTCTTAATGAAGTTGCATAACCAAACATTTCAGCAAGTGGAACCATAGCTTGAATTGAAAGAGCATTACCTCTTGATTCATTACCCATAGGTTTTCCTCTTCTTGAAGTAAGATCACCCATAACATTTCCTAAATATTCTTCAGGAACTACTACTTCAACTTTCATTATAGGTTCTAAAAGTACAGGTTTACATTTATTTTTTGCTTCTTTTAAAGCTAGTGATGCAGCAACTTTGAATGCCATTTCTGATGAGTCTACATCATGATATGAACCATCAAATAATGTTGCTTTAACATCTACCATTGGATAACCAGCAAGGATACCACCAGCCATAGCTTCTTGTAATCCTTTATCTGTAACTGGAATATATTCTCTTGGAACTACTCCACCAACGATAGCATCAACAAATTCATAACCTTTACCAGGATTTGGTTCAAATCTAACCCAAACATGTCCATATTGTCCACGTCCACCTGATTGTTTAATGTATTTACCTTCACATTCACCCATTTGAGTAAGTGTTTCACGGTAAGCAACTTGTGGTTTACCAACATTACAGTCTACGTTAAATTCTCTTCTCATTCTTTCAACAAGAACGTCTAAGTGAAGTTCACCCATTCCTGAAATAACTGTTTGGCCAGTTTCATGATCAGTATGATATTTAAATGATGGATCTTCACCGGCAAGTTTTGATAGCGCAGTTGCCATCTTATCTTGATCTGCTTTACTTTTTGGTTCAATAGCAAGGTCAATAACTGGTTCTGGAATTTCCATACCTTTTAATATAACTGGATTTTTTTCATCACATAGAGTATCAGCAGTAGTAGTATCTTTTAAACCTACAGCAGCGGCAATTTCACCTGCATAAACACAATCAATTTCTTTTCTTGTATTTGCATGCATTTGTAAAATACGACCAACTCTTTCTTTTTCACCTTTTGTTGAATTTAGTACATAACTACCACTTGAAAGTTTACCAGAATAAACTCTAAAGAAAGTTAGTGTTCCAACAAATGGGTCTGTCATAACTTTAAATGCTAAAGCAGTAAATGGTTCATTATCATCAGCTTTTCTTAATACATCATTACCATTTTTATCTACACATTCAGCAGCACCAATATCAAGTGGGCTTGGTAAATAATCAATAACAGCATCAAGAGCAAATTTAATACCCATATTAGCTTTTGCACTACCTACAGTAACTGGGAAGAATTTAACTGCTAAAGTTCCTTTTCTTATTGCTCTTTTTACAAGATCAACAGAAACTTCTTCACCCTCTAGGTATTTTTCCATTAATTCATCATCAAATTCAGCAACTGCTTCAATAAGGTCAGTTCTTTTTTCTTCAATGAAATCTTTCATATCTTCAGGAACATCTGTCTCTGTATAATTTTCATCTGCTGAACCATCATACATTAATGCCTTACGATTTAAAATATCAATAATACCTTTAAAATTAGATTCTGCTCCAATTGGCCATGCAATAGGTTTTGCATTAACGCCAAGTCTTTTCTTAATTGTTTCAAGACTATATTCATAGTCAGCACCTAATTTATCCATCTTGTTAGCAAAAACAAGACGAGGTACATTAAACTCAGTTGCTTGTCTCCAAACTGTTTCAGTTTGAGGTTCTACACCATTTTGAGCATCAAGTACAGTAACTGCACCATCAAGTACTCTTAAACTTCTTTCAACTTCAATTGTGAAGTCTACGTGACCTGGAGTATCAATAATATTAAGTCTATAACCTTTCCAATGTGCTGTTGTTGCAGCAGAAGTAATTGTTATACCTCTTTCCTTTTCTTGATCCATCCAGTCCATTTGGCTCTCACCATCGTGAGTTTCACCAATTTTATGAATTTTACCAGTATGATATAAAACTCTTTCTGTAAATGTTGTTTTACCAGCATCTATGTGAGCCATTATACCAATATTTCTAGTTTTATCTAATGAAACGTCTCTTGCCATAAATGCCTACCATCTATAGTGAGCAAATGCCTTATTAGCCTCTGCCATCTTATGAGTATCTTCTCTTTTCTTAACGGCTCCGCCAACACCTTTTGCAGCGTCCATGATTTCATTAGCTAAGTTTACTGCCATGCCCTTTCCGTTTCTAAGTTTAGCATAATTAACAAGCCAACGAAGCGCTAAAGCTTGACTTCTATCGTCAGAAATTTCAATTGGAACTTGATAATTACTTCCACCAACTCTTCTTGATTTAACTTCAAGAGCTGGTCTAATATTTTCTAATGCTTTGTTATAAACATCAATTGGTTCTTCTTTTGTAGTTTCTTTAATTATATCAAATGCATCGTATAAAATAGTTTGAGCTGTTCCTTTTTTTCCATCTTTCATTATAGTATTAACAAGTCTTGTTACTACTTTTGAATTATACACTGGATCTGGAAGGACATCTCTTTTTACTGCTCTTCTTTTACGCATATTTTTTCTCCTTCTTTCTATTTATTATTTTTTCTTTGTACCGTATTTACTTCTACCTTGTTTACGATCTTCAACACCACGTGTATCTAATGTTCCACGAACAATGTGATATCTAACACCAATTAGGTCTTTAACACGTCCGCCACGAACTAGAACTACGCTGTGTTCTTGTAAATTGTGTCCTTCACCTGGAATATATGCATCTATTTCTTTTCCGTTAGATAGTCTAACACGTGCATATTTTCTTAAAGCTGAGTTTGGTTTTTTAGGTGTTTTAGTACCTACTCTTGTACATACTCCTCTTTTTTGTGGACTTTTATCGTTAGTTTGTTTTCTTTCAATAGTATTAAATCCTACGTTTAAAACTGGACTTTTACTTTTTCTAGTTTTTTTACCACGATTTTTCTTAACAAGTTGATTAATTGTTGGCATTTACTTTTTCCTCCTTCCATTAACACACATCCTGGTGTATCAAAGCGCCTATTAAATTAAGCTCTAATCTAAATAGAGCCCAACAAAAACGCATAATTAATATACCAAATATATACATAAAATGTCAATAAAAAATGTTTAATTTTTTAATTTTTTATTATTAATTAAAGCCTTTATATAAAACATAGATATAATATGCTGCAATTAAAAGAAATATTAATAAACATGCACTTATTATAAGCATGGTATTTAACCCCCAACCTTTATTATTAAGTTTCATATAATTACCTTTCTATATCACGATCAAATGGCATAAAAAATAATGTTAATTCTCTAGCATTTAATTCATCTGTATCTTTATAATAATATTCTCTATACTTGTAAAAAAGTCCATAACATGTTACTGCATTTTCATTATCATTTTCACTTTGCGATTTACTAAACATACATATAATAGGTTTTTTATTTGTTTTTACTCGATAGTATTCATAAACAGTTAATGAAAACCATAAAAATACAAAAATCATTACTATAAAAAGTACTTTTTTTATTACTTTAGTTTTTTTTATCACATCATTATTTTCCATATTATATCAACCACCAATATAAGTATAATGTATTTGTTTATATTTTTCAAGGCATAAAAAAAAAGCCATAAAGGCCTTTTCATTACGCTAATTCTACTTCTGCGCCAGCTTCAGTTAATTGAGCTTTAATTGCTTCAGCATCAGCTGCAGGAATATTTTCTTTAATATTTCCACCTTTATCAGCTAAACCTTTTGCTTCAACTAATCCTAAACCAGTAAGTTCTTTAATGATCTTAATAACTGCAATTTTATTTCCACCAGCACTTTTAAGTACAACTGTTTTAGTACTTGGTCCTTCTTCTTTTGCTTCAGCAGGTGCAGCAGCAACTGCTACAGCAGAAGGGTCAACACCAAATTCTTCTTTCATTGCGTCAACTAATTCTTTAATTTCAAGAATAGTCATTTCTTTTAATGAACTAATAAATTCATCTCTTGTTAATTTTGCCATTAATTTTCCTCTCCTTCCATTTTTTCGGCATAAAGATTAAGTGCAATACTTAAATCTTTTAGATAAGCAATCATTCCACTTGCAAGCATTGTTAATAGGCCATCTCTAGATGGAATAGATGCATATTCCTTAATAACATTTTTATCAGCAACACTACCGCTAATGATACCAACACGAATATCTAATTTATTATGTGCTTTAGCATATTTTGAAATAATTTTAATAGGTTCTAATAAATCTGTACCAAATAAAATAGCATTTGGTCCTTCTAAAAATTCATCAATATTAATATTAAGTTCTTCGCAAGCAAGACGTAACATAGTATTTTTATATATTCTAACTTCACTATTAGTTTCTTTTAAACTATTACGTAGTTCAGTAAGTTCACCTACTGTTAGGCCTTGATATTGAAATATAATAACTGATTCACTATTTTTGATTTTATCAACTATTTCGCTTACAATTTGCTTTTTTTCATTTAGAATTTTTTCGCTTGCCATTTTTCCTCCTTATTTATTTTTAGAAAAAACTTCCCATGGGGAAGCTTTTATTAAAGATAACTTTCCCCTCGGTAGGAAATTAAGCCACATGGGCTCCTACTGTCTTTGGCTCTCGTTTTTTCTAAATTACATTATATTATACTTTTAACTAAATGTCAAAAGTATTTTTATCTACTTTAATTCCAGGACCCATTGTAGAAGAAATACTTATGTTTTGTACAAAAGTACCTTTTACAGATGTAGGTTTGCTTTTAGAAATAGTAGATACAACATATTTTAAATTTTCAACTAATGCTTTATCATCAAATGATGCTTTACCAATAATAGTATGAATATTACCATAACTATCGGTTCTATATTCAACCATACCTTTTTTAATATCATTAATTACAGTATCAACTTTTGGAGTAACAGTTCCAGTTTTAGGATTTGGCATTAAACCTCTTGGCCCTAAAATGTTACCAATTTTTCCAACTTCTGGCATCATTTCTGGTGTAGCAACTATGATATCAAAATCAAACCAATTTTCAGATTTAATTTTATCAATTAAGTCTTTGTCACCAACATAATCAGCACCTAGTTCTTTAGCAACTTTAGCTTGTTCACCTTTTGCAAGTACTAAAATTCTTTTAGATTTTCCACTTCCATTTGGTAAAACAAGTGAACCACGTAACATTTGATCAGCTTTTTTTGGATCAACATTTAATTTAATAGCTACATCAATAGTACTATCAAATTTAGTAACGCATGTTTCTTTTGCTAATTTAACTGCATCATTGATATTATATGCTACAGATTTATCAATCTTTTTTGATGCTTCCACATATTTCTTTCCAAATTTTCTCATTTTTTCCTCCTAACTGTGGTTTATTAGCGGATAACTTTATTTAATTTATTCTTCTGTATTTTCTTCAGATTCTTTTTCATTAATTACTTCAACATTTGATGCATCATGTTCACTTTGTGCTTCAGCTTCCATTTCTGCTAGTTCAGCATCTCTTTTAGCTCTTTCTGCTTCTTCAGCTTTTGCTTCAGCAGCTTGTTCTGCAAGTTCAGCATCATTTACACCTTTAATTGCAACACCCATGTTTCTTGCAGTACCCTCAATAATTTTCATTGCACTTTCAACATCATAGGCATTAAGATCAGGTAATTTTGTTTCAGCAATTTTTCTTAAATCTTCCTTTGAAATAGTTGCAACTATTTCGTTTGCACCTTTACTACTAGCTTTTTGTAATTTAGCAGCCTTCTTAATTAAGAATGCAGCAGGTGGAGTTTTAAGAACGAAATCAAATGTACGATCATCGTAAATTGAAATTTCACAAGGAACAACATCACCCATTTTATCACGAGTTGCATCATTAAATTTTGAACAAAAATCTTGTAAATTAATTCCTGCAGGTCCTAGTACAGTTCCAACTGGTGGAGCTGGTGTAGCCTTTCCTGCATCAAGTTGTAATTTTATTTTTCTTACGACTTCTTTTGCCACGAAAAACACCTCCTATAAAATATTATTCATGTAAGTGGTATGGGCATCCGCCTTTTCCCTTCCACTTAAGCAATAACAATTGCTACCAAAGATAATACCATACTTTTACATCATTTACAAGCAAAAAAAGTTGGTTTTATTAAAATATTATGATATGATTATTTTATGAAAAAAGAGAAGTTAATATTTAACATTATAAATTTATTAAAAGATGAGAATTTAATTATGGATTATTCGGTTAAAGAAAATCTTGTAATTGATTTTTTATCATACAATTCAAAGCATGTTAAAAATAATACATTATTTTTCTGCAAAGGCGAAAATTTTAATGAAAATTATTTAATTCAAGCTATAAACAAAAATGCAACTGTTTATATTTCTGAAAAAAAGTACAATGTAAATATTCCCTATATAATAGTTAATGACATAGATAAAGCAATGGCTGTTATAGCAGCTTACTTTTATGATTACGCATATAAAAATCTAACTATTATTGGTATAACTGGTACAAAAGGAAAAACAACAACAGTATATTTAATTAAAAACATTTTAAATAAGTATTCAAATAATAAATGTGCTTTTATTTCCTCAATTGAAAGAAATACTGGTAAAAAAAGTGTTAGTTCATCTTTAACAACACCTGAAGCTATAGATTTACATTCATATTTTTATGAAGCAGTTAACAATAAATGTAAGTTTCTTGTAATGGAAGTATCATCACAAAGTGTAAAAAGAAAAAGAATTTATGGAATAAATTTTAATTATGGATTATTTTTAAATATATCAAGTGACCATATAAGTCCAAAAGAACATCCAAGCTATGAAGATTATCTTAAATGTAAAATAAATTTTTTAAAAAAATGTAATACTGTTATATGTAATAAGAATACAAACAATTTCGAAGATATAAAGAGCATTATAACAAATAAAATTTTAACTTTTTCATTTACAGGTAATGCAAACACATCGTTTGTTAGTAAAAAAATTGAAAATGATATAACAGAAATATCTTTAAAAAATAATGATGAAAATATTAAAGTAAGTACTAAATTAATTGGTAATTTTAATATTGAAAATATTTTAGCGGCTATATCAGTATGTAAAGAAATCGGTGTAGATAATCAAAATATTGAAAAGGGAATTATGGCAACTGATAAAGTAAAAGGCAGAATGAATTATTTTAAAAATGGTGAGCAATACATAATTGTTGATTATGCTCATAATTATATTAGTTTTAAAACTATATTTGATACTGTTAAAGATAGATTTTCAGATAAAAAAATTGTTACGATTTTCGGTGCTCCCGGAGATAAAGCATATAATCGAAGAAAAGAATTAGCTCAAATATCAGATGAAAAAAGTGACTATATCATTTTAACAAAAGATGATAGTGGTTATGAAAGTCCAAAAGCAATTTGTAATGAAATAGCATCTTATATTAAAAATACTCCATATAAAATAATTATAACAAGGCAAAAAGCTATTGAATATGCTATAAATAATTTTAAAGAAAATTATGTTATTTTAATTCTTGGTAAAGGTACTGAAAATCATCAATATAGCAAAGGAAAAAGTGTCTATTATCCATCTGATGTAAATGTAGTTACAAATATATTAAAAAAACGTTAATTAATAGTAAAAGATTTAAAAATATATTGGTTTAAATCTTTTTTTATGATATCATATAGTAGAAGGTAGATGATTATGGGAAAATTTTTTAATGGAAATGTCAAAAATTCTAAATCAACAATAATTAAAATTGCAATAGTGGGAGTATTTGCGATACTAATAATAGTAATACTAATCGCAATAAATAACAAAAAAAATCATAAAAAGCCAAGTTTAAGTTTATATAATAAAATTAGTATAAACGTAAATGATGAATTACCGAGTACAAAAGATTATTTCGAAGTATTTGAAAATTATGATGAAAATAATGTTAAAATAACATATCCAGATAATTTTGATACATCCTATGTAGGAACTTATGAGGTAACCGTTACTATTGATGGTAAAGATTATACAACTTATCTAGAAATTATTGATGATGAAGCTCCAGAACTTATTACAAAAGATTATGAAATAGTTCAAGGAAATAAATATTATGTTGAAGATTTTATAGAAAGTTGTAAAGATAATTCTAATGAACCTTGCACAGTTAAATATTATGATAATTCAAAAGATCAAGATGGAAATACAATTGATTATTCCAACTATACTGAACCTGGAAATTATTTAATAAAAATTATTGCCAGCGATGAAAATGGTAATACTACTGAACCAATAAGTGCTAATTTAAAAATTTTAGACAAAGGTGGTAATAGTACTACTATAGATCCTATAGAGTGTAAATATGGTGATTTAACTATTGATACAAACATTTATAATCATCCAATTGGTGTAATTGTGGGTGATGAACAAAATAATTGTGCATTAAATAGAGATTTATGGGATAATAAAGAAGTTCAAAAACCTGTTGAAGATTTATATAAAAAAGATAATGAAGAATTAAAAAATGATTTTAGAAAAATATATGAAAGTAAATTCCCAAATGGTGCTCAAACTCATATTTACCAAGATTTTAAAGCTGTTTATAATAAAACAAATACCGGTTTAGTCGGATATTCATTATACATTAAATTATATGCTTATCCAGCAAACGAAAATATAGTATTAAGTAATTTAAGCGCTGAAGAATTACAAAAATATTTAATCGCTGAATATTATATAAAATCAGATGGTTCTAGAGAATATATCCAAAATCCATATAACATTAACTAGCTTATGCTAGTTTTTTTATTAAAAAAAAAAGACTATTTAGTCCTTTTTCTAGATATATAAATATATGTTCCAACTCCGCCAACTATAAGTGCTAAAATAGCAACTACTATTATAGTATCTTTACTATGGTCGCTTTCTTTTGGAGCAAGTGATTTTACTAAGTCAAAATAATCTTCATTATTATATTCATTAACAATTGCTTTTTTAATATCCTCATCGTATGATGCTTGATAACCAGGCCATGAATTATTACTTCCAATAACAATATAAGGAACACCATTAACTTTATCTCCGCGTTTTTCAGCAACGTTATCCATTAATGATTTTAACTCATCGTCAGCATTCCAACTTGCATCATACACTTCATAAATAGTTAAATTAAAATACTTACCATACTCATCCTTAATACTTTTAAAAAATGATTTTGCATGTTCACAATGTGGACACCCATCCTTTGTAAATACGTAAACATTAATTTTTTCTTTTTCATTATTTGTAGTATTATTTTCTGTTGCATTAACATTTAAAGTAAGTAAAATAGCACTAAAAATACCTATTAAAAACTTCTTCATTTTACCTCCTACAAAATAGTATAACTTATAACTGTTTATTTAACAAGATTTTTATATATTTTTACGAGTCTAATCATAATTTTTTCTTCATCTAATTTTATTTGATTTGTGGCAATTAATGTTGCAAGACCATTTGAATAAAGCCACATATGTAAAAACAATTCTTTTGCTTCATCAAATGAAAAACCATGTTTATTTACAAGATTAATAATTGTAGACTGATTCCATTTTTCATCAAAAACATCTTCGATTTTTTTCCACTTAAGATTATCGGACAAAAACAAACTGATAAATAAATTTTTATAATTATTTGCAAACTCAACAAATGCAATGCATAAAGTTAATAATGCCTTTTTATTATCTACTTTACTTGAAATAAACTCATCATACTGTCTATTAATTTCTATTAAAACATCTTTTTTTATCTCATCCATATTATTATAAATTCGATATAAAGGTTTTGTACTAATACCCAAATGTTTTGCTAAACTTCTTGCATTAAGGTTAAGCCACCCATCATCATTTATTAACTTAACTGCTCCCTTTACGATATTTTCTTTGGTTATCAATAATGCTTTTGCCATTTTATCACCTCACTTATATGATAACTTATGTTTCTATTATAGCATACATTTTTTTGATTTTAAAGTACTAAAAAAGAGGATATTTATCCCCTTAATTTAACATTTAAATTATTTGTTACTTTATTAATAATATTTTCAAAATTATCCATAACTTCTTTTTCAGTTAAAGTTCTTTCATTATCACTATAAGTTAATTTAAATGCAATACTTTTTTCATTACTATCATTATTTGGAATATATAAATCAAATACATCAATATTTTTAAGAAGTCTTCCACCTGCTTTTTTAATTTCCTTCATTAAACTATCACAAGTAATATCTTTATTACATACAAATGCTACATCTTTAATAATTTCTGGATATTTTGAGGCTTCTTTATATTTAATTGGTTTTATATCACCCATTAATTTATTAATAGAAAGTTCACAAACATAAACATTATCTTTACAAATAGTGGGATGAACTTTACCAATTATTCCTATTTGTTTATTATCTAGGGTAATACTTGCACTTATACCTGGATGTAAATTATTTATTTCACTAGCTACAAAATTATATCTATTTTTAAGTCCTAGATAATCTAATAGATTTTGAACAATACCTTTTAAAGTATAAAAATCACATTCAATTTCATTATGATTCCATGCGTTATAAATATATTTTCCACTTATAAGCATTGCTACTTTAATATCTTCATTAAAGTCTTTATCATAAGTTTTACTTATTTCATAAAGTAATATATCATCTACTTTTCTTGCTTTATTATAGTCGTAAACATTTAAAAGTGATGGAATAATGGTAGTTCTAACAATGCTTTTATCTGCGCTCATTGGATTAGGAAGTACTACATTTTCTTTGTTTTCATATTTAAATAAGTTAGCCATAGATAAAGATACTAAAGTATATGTTTTACATTCATTTAATCCTAAACTACGTAGTCTTTTTGAAATAATCTTTCTATATTTAACATCGCCAATATATTCACCTTTTTTGTATGTACCTTTTGGTAAAGTAGATATTAAATTTTCATAACCATAAAGTCTTCCTATTTCTTCGGCAATATCATTAACATATGGGTCAATATCAAGTCTACGATTAGGTATTGTTACTGTAAATATACCATCTTCATATGTATATTCAAACATTAACCTATCTAGTTCTTTAGCCATATCTTCAGTTGAAATTTCAATTCCTAACATTTTATTAACATCATTTGGATTAAATTTAACTATTTTTTTAGTTTTATCTACTCTATCATATGTTACCCTACCTGATAAAATTTTTGCATCAGCATATTTTTCAAGTAAATGACATGCCCTATTTAATGCATCAATTGTATATTCATAATTTAAGCCTTTGCCATATCTAATTGAGGCTTCACTTTTTAAACTTAATCTTGCTGCTGTATTTCTTATTGAAACAGCATCAAATATAGCACTTTCAATTAAAATAGTTTTAGTATTTTCATCAACATCTGTATTTTCTCCACCCATTACACCGGCAATACATACTGGTTTTTGGCCATCAGTTATAACTATATCACTTTCATTTAATACTCTATCTTTTCCATCTAAAGTTTTAATTTTTTCATCATTTAAAGCATTTCTAACAACAATTTTATCACCAAGTTTATCTTTATCAAAGAAATGTAAAGGTTGTCCATATTCAAGCATAACATAATTTGAAATATCAACAACATTATTAATTGGTCTCATACCAGCACTAATTAGTCTATCTTGAATAAATTTTGGTGATGGTTTAATATTTAAATTTGTTACCATCTTTGCAAGATAAAATGGACATTTTTCAGTATTTACCTCTAAAGAAAAGTGATTTGTAATGCTATCTTCGATTTCATTATAATTACTATCAGGAAGTGTTACCTTTTTGTTTAATATTGAGGCAATTTCGTAAGCAAAACCAATATGATAGTAACAATCATTATTTCTATGTTTATGAACATCTAGATCATATATAGTATCAGATGAACCTAGTAAACATTGTGGATCACTTCCTATGACAGCATCCTCGGGTAAAATATAAATACCTTTAGCATAGTTTTCCTCAGTCTTTTCTTCGAGGCCTAATTCAGAAAGTGCACATAACATTCCAAAAGATTCTACTCCTCTTATTTTAGATTTTTTAATTTCAAAATCTCCGGGTAAAACTGCACCAATTAAAGCCACAATTACTTTTTCATTTTCTTTTACATTTGGAGCACCACAAACAATCTGAAGTATTTCATTTCCAACATCAACTTTACAAACATGTAAATGATCTGAATCTGGATGCATTGTGCACTGTTTTACTAAACCAACACATAAATTATCAATATGATTAGTAATAACTTTTTCAACATTAATACCTGCTTTAGTAACTTTAACAGCTAACTGTTTTAAATCTATACCATCTAAATCAATATAATCTTTAACCCAATTTAAACTTATCATACTAATTTTCCTTTCTATCAAATACTTGAACTTCTCTTAAATCTGCTGTATAAAATGTTCTTATATCATTTATATTATATTTAAGCATTGCAAGTCTTTCAGCACCAAAACCAAATGCAAAACCAGTCCATTTATTTGGATCATAACCACAATTTTTTAATACATTTGGATGAACTATACCTGCACCTGCAACAGTAATCCAACCAGTATTTTTGCATAAACTACATCCCTTACCATTACAAGCAAAACAACTTATATCAGTTTCTACTGAAGGCTCAGTAAATTGATAATAACTTGGTCTAAATCTTGTTACACAGTTTTCTCCAAACAACTTTTTAGCAAGTAAATCAAATATTCCCTTAAGGTCTGATAAACTTATTTCTTTATCCACTACTAAACCTTCAATTTGCATAAATTGATGAGAATGAGTTGCATCATCATCATCACGTCGATATGTTTTACCAGGACATATCATTCTAATTGGTGTTTCGCCATTTCCCTTAAGCATTGTTCTTGCTTGTACAGGAGATGTTTGACTACGAAGAAGCACTTCATCATTAACAATATAAAATGTATCTTGGGCATCTCTTGCAGGATGTCCTTTTGGAATATTTAAAAGTTCAAAATTATATTTATCTTCCTCAATTTCTGGACCATCTACTACATCAAATCCAAGTGACATAAAAAGCTGTTCTACCTCTTCGATAGTTTTTTCAAGAATGTTTGGAGCGCCACACTTAATACTTACTCCAGGAAGAGTAACATCAATTTTTTCACCCTCTAATTTTTCATTAATTATTTTATTATTAATTTCATCATTTTTCTTTGTAAATGCTTCATTAAAATAAGTCTTAATTTCATTTACATACATTCCATATGCTTTTTTATCTTCAGCTTCTCTAATCTTACTTTGAAGTTCTGTAATTACTCCACTTTTTCCTAAATATTTTACTTTAACATCATTTAATTCATTTAAATTATTTACTTTTTCTAAATCTTTAACTATTTCCTCTTTAATATTTTCCATTATTTCCTCCTTAAAAAAATAAAAACTTCCCATATTTATAGGGGCGTTTTATCGCTGTACCACCCTACTTTATGAAAAGTTTATTTCAATCTTTATATTTATAACGTAATTACCCGTTTATACTCCTTATTTGAATTTCGTTTTATAGTTTCTTAATACTTTCACCAAATGCATTAATCTCTTTTAAATTTATAAAACTACTTATAATAATTCATCGTATATTAATAATTTGTTGCTTTTAATTCCATAAATGATTCTGCATGATTACATACAGGACATACTTTTAAAGCATCTTTTCCATAGTATACATGACCACAGTTTCTACATATCCATATAACTTCTTCATTTCTATGAAATACTTTATCATCATTAATATTATCTAATAATTTTAAATATCTTTCCTCATGATGTTTTTCAATATCTCCAACCATGTCAAATAGTTTTCCAATGTCTTCGAATCCTTCATCATAAGCTTCTTTAGCAAAATTTTTATACATTTGTGTCCATTCAAAGTTTTCCCCAGTTGCGGCATCTTTTAAGTTTTCCATAGTCGTAGGAATATCTCCACCATTTAATGCTTTAAACCAAAGTTTTGCGTGTTCTTTTTCATTATTGGCAGTTTCTTCGAAAATACTTGCTATTTGTTCATAACCTTCTTTTTTAGCTTTACTAGCATAGTATGTATATTTATTTCTTGCTTGACTTTCTCCAGCGAAAGCAGCCATTAAATTGCTTTCTGTTTTACTTCCTTTTAAATTCATAATACACTCCTTTTTTCAATAGTAATCTTATCATATATATAATACTTTTTCAAGGCATATTTTTTTAATTTAAACAATAAAAATTAGTAAGGAGGATTATGAAAAAAATTATTAAAAACTATAAAAGTACAATTATACTTTTAATAAGTTTATTATTTGGATTATTACTTGGTTTAATTTTAAAAGAAAAGGCAAAATACTTAAAACCTTTCGGAGATTTATTTATAAATTTACTATGTACTTTAATTATTCCTATAATTTTTACATCTGTTACTTCTTCAATTGGTAGTATAAATCAAAAAAGATTAAAAACTATCATAAAAAATACTATAATTATTTTTGCTATAATGTCCATAATATGTTCGCTAACTGGCGTACTTGTAACTAAATCATTTAGACTTGTAAATGCAAATATTAATACTAATATAAATAATGTAACAAATGAAAAAATTAATATTTTAGATAAAACTGTATCACTAATTTCTGTTAATGATTTTTACAAACTTCTTTCTAAAGAAAACATGATTGCCCTTCTTGTTATATCTATAATTTTTGGTATTTGTGTAAATAAAAACAAAAATAATAAAGAAATATTAAATATGCTAGGAAAATTAAATGAGCTTATTATGCAAATGCTGTCTATTGTTATGAAATATGCTCCAATTGGAATATGCGCGTTTTTTGCTTCTCAAATTGGTGAACTTGGCTTAAGTATTTCAAAAGGTTATTTAAAAGTATTTATTATTTACACTATAACTTGTTTACTTTTTGCTGGAATAATATATTCAATATGTGCAAAAATATGCAATAAAAACATTAAATTATTTTGGAAAGAAGCTATACCAGTAATTGTTACTTCACTTTCAACATGTTCATCGGCTGCATGTATTCCCGTAAATATTAAAGCATGTAAAAATTTAGAAATAGATAATGAAGTAGGATGCACAAGTGTTACTTTAGGGACTTCATTTCATAAACAAGGTTCAATTATTGATAGCGTATTTAAAATAATGTTTTTAGTTTATTTATTTAATAAACCAGTATCATTTTTAACAATACTTTTCTCATCTATTCTAGTAACTTTTTTAATTAGTGCAGTTCCAATTGGTGGGGGAACATTGTGTGAAATGATGATAATATCACTTTTTGGTTTTCCAATTGAAAGTTTAATGATTTTAACCATTATAGCCACTATAACTGATGCTCCTGCAACTATGCTTAATGCACTTGGCAATACAAGTAATGCACTTTTAATAAATAAATTATGTAAAAAAAATTTGCAACATTAAATGCAAATTTTTAATTTTCACTAAATATTTTATTTAATATTTTTATGATTCTTTCATCACAAACTATTTTTACATAAGTACCCTCAATATCACTACATTCTTTAAAAATTAATAAGCCATTTAAATCAAAATCATTATTTTCTTTTAACTTAACAGCTAAAAAATATTTTTCATTTTCATAAACTGTAGATTTTATTAAAGAGTATCTATCTCCACCAGTAATCCTAATTACATCATTTACTTTCATAAATTACTCTTTTCCATTTCTTCAACTAATTTTTCATTTGCAATACTTGCACGTTTTTTTATTCCAGATACTTTAATTAATTTAAATACATCTTGAATAATTACAAATAAAGCTGGTATAACAACTACTAATAACCATCCAAATTTGGTACCAACAAATTCTTGCACTTTACCAAGCCCAGGTAATCTTAAAACAACTTTACCAATTAAATTACTATATTTTGCAGGAGTATCATCTTTTACAACATTATTATCTCCCTTTGTAACATACTTAAATTCATGAGTTTGTTTATCAATAAATATATCTTGAACTCTATGGGTTATTGTAAGTCCTGTTGTAATTACACCATTTGAATGAAAAGTTATTATGTCATTTTTTTGAACTTCTTCAGGATTGTTAATTGCTTTATTTATTATAATATCATACCTATTTATTGTAGGTACCATACTTTTAGAAACTATTGTATATACTGAGAAAAAAGGCTTATACTTCTCCCCTTTCATCTCATATAATTTTAATGATACAAAATAGTATAATAAAAATGAAGCACATATTATTAAAATTGAAAATAATGTCCATGAAATAACAGAGCCAATATAATTAAGTATTGATTTTATTTTCATTTTTTTTGTTATCACTTTTATCACCCTTTCTATTTTAATGTATAGTTTCTAAATATAAATTACCTTTAAAAGTTTTTCCACTATCAATATTTTGATTAATACCAGTTTCTTTCCAACTCATATTCATAGTATATTTAACTGTTGTATTATTTCTAATTAAAACTTCCTTTTCAAGTACAATATTACTTCTCGGTGCTTTAAGATTTTTTAAATAACTAACATTACTGCGAGTTATAAAATAATCTAAATTATTTATATCTGTAAAATCATTTGTAACATTTTTCCAAACAATTTTATATGCAACTGCATAGTCTGTATTGTTTTTTATTTTTAAAACATATGTACCATTCCAGCCTGGTTCAATATTCATAGAAACAATTTCAAGTGGATTATAAATATATAAATTACTATCTGTCCCTTTAGCTATTTCTAAAATATTTTTTTCGTTTTTATATTTATCATCTTCATAATAATTATAATCACTATCTATTTTTGTTGTACCATTATCACAATTAAAATCACAAACACCATCATTATCTATATCAACATTAATATTAGGAAGACCATCACCATCTGTATCACAGTTTCTAGTGCAATTATCTTTACCACCAACAGGATTTATTATTGTACCATCACTTTGTTTACAATTAAAATTACAAGTTCCAGTACCATAAATATCAATATTTATATCAGGTATTCCATCACCATTAGTATCAATATTAAAATCAATTATCCCATCTTTATCATAATCAATGTTTATATCAGGAACATTATCTCCATCTGTATCTATATTGTAATCTGGATGATTATCATAGTTACTATCACAATTTACATCACACTTACCATCATAGTCAGTATCAATATTTATATCCTTAATTATCTTATCTCCGATTCCAATATTATTATCTGGCTTTCCATCATTATTAGTATCACAATTTTTAATACATTTACCTTTTTCATCAGTAATATTTAAATCAGGTATTCCATCATTATCCATATCAATATTTATATCAGGTATTCCATCATTATTAATATCTTCATTTAAAATTTTATTTTTACCATCAATAATTACTTTTTTATTTATTGGATTAGTAATAGTTTTCCCATTATCATTAGAAACATTAATATCAGCTTTTCCATCACCATCAATATCAATATTAATAATAATTTGTGTACCATCATCTATAGTAATTTTATCATTAACAGAATTTCCATCACCATCTAAATCAATATTATATATTAAATTACCTCTTTCATCAGTACAATTTCGAATACATTTTCCATTTTCATCAAGTTGATTAAGAGGATTTTTAATATTTCCATTTTCATCAATTACATTAAATGTAGGCTTTCTATTTCCTTTATAGTCCAAATTATATTTAGGTTTCGTAGGATCATCATCAGTAATATTAACATCAGCCTTTCCATCGCCATCTAAATCAATATTAGTATCAGGTATTCTATCATTATTAATATCACAATTTAAATCACATGTATTCTTCTTATTGTAGTCATTAATAATATTTAAATCAGCCTTTCCATCACCATCTAAATCAATGTTATAGTCTGGCCACCCATCATTATTACTATCACAATTTAATTTACAAACACCATTTTCATCAAGTTGATTAATTTCATTAAATAATCTTGTTTGATTACCAAATAAGTCTATGTTAAATAATGGCTTTCCATCACGTAAAAAGTCAACATTATAAAATGGTTTACAACTATTATCTTTTGAAACATTCAAATTAGGTATTTTACTACCATTAATTTTTTGGTTAACATATTTACACACATCTAACGTGTCTGGTCCACTTGATTTATATACTTTATAAACATAAATAGTAATATAAGCAATAGTTATAAGCAAAATTATAGCAAGTAAAAAAGAACTAGATAGAATAATATTTTTTTTAATTATTTTTTTTTCTTTTTTTTCTTCCTCTAGGATTTCTTTTTGATAATTTTCATCTGATATTTCAGGTTTAACATCATTTATATTATTCACTTTCTACTCCTTATCCTATAAAAATATTATAGCATGAATAAAAATAGATAACAATTATTTTATAAAAAAATCTATCAAAAATTGATAGATTAATTACTTTTTTTGATGATTACTTCATCAAAACTATTTCCTTTATAAAATCCATTTTCATCAAAGTCATCTTCTGTATCATAAGAATATGCTTTAACTATAATATCTGAAGTTATTTCATCATAATTTTGTCCACATGTAAGTTTCATCGAAGAAATAATTGTATCATCATTAACCTGATTATCTAATAAATGTGAGTACCACTCATTAATTTCGTGATTAACACAGTCATATAGATAAATTTCTAAATAATCATAAAATTCTTCCGCATCACTTGGTTTTAATATCTTTTTATGTATTAAATTATTATTTACCTCAAAAGAAATTTCCCAGCCAAATTTATAATTTTCTAAATTGTCAATATCAATCGTATACTTATTCCACATTTCCTTATAATATGAACCTGTAACATATTCATCTTCAGTTAGAAATATGTTTAATACAGTAATATCTTTTTTTAAAATCCATGGATAATACATTTCATCAGAAACTTTTTTTGCTTTACTATTTTCATCTGCGTATAAAGAAAGTTTTAATGGATTTAAATCTACATATTCATCTTTTATAGGAATATTTTTATTATCAGAAACAACTTTATTAATATTATTAACACTTGAATTACATCCTGTTATAATAAGTATTAAAAACAAAAGCAATATTTTTTTCATGATTAATACCTAGAATAGAACCATACACCATAAGCTGGAAGTGACGGTGGTTGAAAACTATTTGCTATATATTTACTATAGCTTGAATATCCTTCGGTACCACCACCAAGGTAAAAGCCTTTAGTAACACCATAATGTAAGTGCCAGCCAGTAGAACATGTATCCCATCCACCGTTAACAAGTAGTGTTTTACCACCACCACCGACTGAACCAATAACAGTTTGCTGAGTAACACTATCTCCTACTTTAACATACACATCTTGTAAATGTGCATAAGTAAGTGTATAAGCAATTCCTTTAACTCTTACATGAATATAAACTTGATTGCCACCACATCTTGCTTTACTTATTACAGCAGCAACAGTTCCAGCAGCGGTAGCATATACAGGTGTGCCACCAGGGTTACCAGCAATATCGTTTGCAGGATGATAATCAGAATATGGTTTTCCATTTAAATAAAATGAACGCCAACCAAACCCGGAGGAAACATATCCTCTATCCGTTGGTCTTAAAAATTGAGAACTATTAGCAACATTTATACAAGATGCCAAAGTTTGTTCATCTTTACAACCTATATCTTCATAATATTTTATTAATTTTTGTTGAGCTGCGATTTGTTGAGAAATATCAAGGGTTACCTCAACTAAAGAAGATAAGTCATTTTTTAAAGAAGCTAAACTATTTTCATAAATTTTGATTTTTTCCGCTAAATCATTTTGCTTTTTTACTAAAGATACTTGTAAATCTTGATTTTCTTCAATTAAATTTTGCATTTTTTTTAGTTCATTTTGATTATATGAAATAATTTCATTTATTGCATCTGCACGCATAATAACATCTGTTGCTGTGGACGCACCTCCTATATAGTCTAAAAATGTACTATCACTACTTAATACTTGATAAAAAGCAAGTAACTCTTCACTTTTCTTTTTTGTTTCCTCAATTTCTTTTGTAGAGGCGTCTATTTGTGCCTTTGCACTTGCAATATCATTTTCTGCTTTTTCAACTTCATTATGGGCATTTGATATTTTATTATTTTCAGCATTAATCTCACTCTGAGTTTTATTTTTTGCGGCATCATTTGCATTTTTTTCATTAATTAATGCCTGAAGTTCATTTTTTAAATCTTTTAAAGTATTCGCAGCATTTACGTTACATAATGGAACCATCAAAACTAAAGTTAAAAATAATTTTAAAATACTCTTTCTCATATTTTCAAATACTTCCTTACTGAACTTGCACTACCAAACATACCTACTAAAGCACCAATAAGCATTATAATTCCAGAAACATAGAACACAAAATTATATGGTTTTACTAAATTTAATGTTTCAGTAAACATATATCCATGCATTGTGTTAAATAATATTACATATCCATAAATTGTAATACATATTGGAATTATTGACCCAATTATTCCTAAAAATAAACCTTCGAATAAAAATGGTAATTTAATTGCGGTATTACTAGCTCCAACCAAACGCATAATTTCAATTTCATTTTTTCTTGAATAAATTGTTAATTTAATAGTATTTGCAATTAAAAATGCAGTTACTACAATTAAAGCAATTACTATTCCAACCGTAATTTTTTGTATTATATCAAATGCAGAAACAACTTCCTCAACCATAGACTCACCATATTTAACAGTTTCAATATTTGGTATCTGTTTTATTTTGTCTGCAACATCACTAATATGTTTAATATCTTCGACATAAACAGTACAACTATTCATAAGTGGATTATCAGATAAATAATTTAAAATTGTTTCAAATGTATCTGAGTATTCGCTCATTTGAGTTTTCCATTCATCTTTACTTTTATATACAGCTCTTTTTACCCCTTTTAAATTTTTTATTTCTAAATAAGCATTTTCACTATCTTCATTGTTTAATGATTTATCAAAATAAACAACTATATTCATTTCACTTTCAATTGATTTAGTGGCATTATTTACATTAACCGCTATGATTATTGCAACTGCAACTATAATAAGAGTTATCATATCACAAAGAATACTTGCCATAGAAAGTGAAAAATTTCTAGTTATACTTTTAATTGCATCGCGTATGCTTCTACCTAAAATTCTAATCGCTTTCACTTTTATAACTTCCTTTCTTATAATCACCAACAAGCATTCCGTTATTAATTACCAAGACTCTTTTTTTCATTCTATTAACAATATCTTTATCATGAGTAGCCATAATAACAGTAGTTTTTAAGTCTTTATTAATACTATCAATAACATCCATAATCTCTTTACTTGTATCTGGATCCAAATTACCAGTAGGTTCATCACAAATAAGTAATTTTGGTTCATTAACAATAGCTCTTGCTATACAAACCCTTTGTTGTTCACCACCACTTAATTGATGAGGAAAACTTCTAGTTTTTTCTTTTAATCCAACAATTTCAATTGCTTTCATAACTTTTGGCTTAATTTCACTTGCTTTTAATCCAATTGTTTCAAGTGCAAAAGCAACATTTTCATAAACATTTAATTTAGGAAGTAATTTATAATCTTGAAAAACTACTCCAATCTTTCTTCTTAATTTATATACTTTTCCATTTCTAAGTTTTGCAACATTTACTCCACCTACTAAAACACTACCTTTAGTAGGTTTTTCTTCTCTATAAAGCATTTTAATAAGTGTCGATTTACCACAAGCAGTATGTCCAATGACAAAAACAAACTCGCCTTTATTTATAGTAACAGATAAATCTGCAATTGCAGTAACTCCTGTGGAATAAGTTTTATTAACATTTTTTAATTCAATAAACTTCATATCTATACTCCTATATAATTATAACAAAAAATTACCATCTCTTAAATGGTAAATAAATCCTTTTTACACAAACTTATCATTTAAAAAACGGAATATTTGAATTTTTAATCCCTCCTTGAACCTCATAACAATCATCAATTACAAAAAATGCATCATTATCAACATCAAGTATCTTATCTTTAAATAAATTAACATCTTTATTAGATATAACACACATAATCATTGTTCCCTTCTTATGTGAATAACCTCCAATTGTAGGAAATATTGTATACCCAGTATTAAAATGATCCATAATTATATGTTTTACTTTTTTAATTTCTCTAGTATAAATCATA
>OIZL01000469.1_pt1 | contig 29858 bp, 37 predicted proteins | sample 1588541 | NCBI WGS metagenome assembly OIZL01 (sample SAMN03283285) | human gut metagenome | biome: human-associated habitat; material: feces | host: Homo sapiens | place: Peru | collected 2012 | reverse complement strand
GCATTTAAGCAATTGTATGAAGATGAAATGTCTACAGTTAAATATTATAAAGATGTGGTAGAGTATGCTCATTCTTTGAAAGACAAATGTAAGATTGGTATATTATCCAATTTAATGTCATTCGATAAAAAGAGAATAGATGATCAATATGATTTAAGTAAATTTGATTATGTATACTTATCATTTGAAATAGGTATGCGAAAACCAAATAAAAAAGTATATGAATATGTCTTAAATGATTTAAAAATTGATGCAAGTAATATATTATTTATAGATGATGATAAAATATTACTTAGTTTATCTATTATAAAGTCTATTTCAGTGGGAGTTACAATTAGATTCAATTCTGTATTGGTTAGGACTTCATCAATTAGATGTTTTTGTTCATTATCTGGTAATGATCCAAATAATCCTAATAAAGCTTCTTTATCATTTGGAGATAATTCTTGGTTGGTTAATTTATCTTTGTAATTTTTCTTCCGAAATGATAGTTTAAAGGTACTGTCGTGTTCTTTTATATATGAGATATGTTTATATAAGTATTTAATTGTATCTAGGACAATAGTTACAGAGGTGGTGACTGTTGGGATGCCAATTGCAATAACGGGAATGCCCATAGTTTTTTTGCTTATTTCTAAGCGATTGTTCCCTACTCCAGAACCGGGGTGAATACCGGTATCAGTTAATTGTATTGTTTTATTAATACGATCTATTGATTTACTGGCTAAGGCATCGATAGCAATGATAAAATCTGGTTTAATAGATTTGATTAAAGATTTTATGATAATGGATGATTCGATGCCGGTATTAGCCATAACATTAGGGGTAAAACAAGATACTGGACGAATGCCTTCTTTAACTTCACCTAATGTAAATAGATGGGCTGTTACTAGGACGTTATCAATTGTTTTGGGGCCTAGACTATCAGGAGTTGATAAACGATTACCCAAACCAATTATTAAACAGGAAGCGGATTCTTTTATTTCGTTTATAGTAAGAAGATCTTTTAGTATTTCTTCAAGATGTTTACCAACTATTTCACGTGATTCAAAATCTGTAATATCTTCGAATGATAAAGTAATATAATTGCCATCTTTTTTAGTGGTGGTAATTGTTACATTATCTATTCTTTTGGTATTATGGGGAATATCATTATTTTCAATAATTAAATCTGTTCTTATGTTAAACTTAGACAAATCTATTTTATGCATCGTATCACCTATCAATATTTTTTACAAAAAACATTGATTTTATTTGCTTTTTTAATATTTTTTTGATAAAATGGTAAATGTGTATCGGAAGGAGATGAATTTTAATGGCAAATGTTAAGAATGCTAAGAAAAAAATTAAACAAATAGCTAAGACAACTAAAAATAATGAACAATTAAAGTCTACGGTTAAAAATGCAATTAAGAATACTGATAAGGCAATTTTAGCTGGTAATAAAGAGGCTGCTGAAAAGAGTTTAAAGCTTGCTATCAAGAGTTTAGACAACGCAAAATCTAAAGGACTTGTACATAAAAATAAAGTTGATAGAGAAAAATCAAGACTATCATTAAAAGTTAACAAAATGGAAAGTAAATAAAAAATCAAGGATGACTTGATTTTTTTTATTAATTATTTAGAATATCTTTAATAATATAGTTAGCTAAGAGAAGACCTGCTGTTGCAGGAACAAAAACCATACTTGCAAGGCAACCTGTTTTTTGTGGTTGTTCAGTTGATGAGACAACCATTATCTTTTTATTGGTCTTTAGTTCTTGGACATATTTTCTAATTATTTTAGCTAATGGGTCATAAGAAGTTTTTCTGATATCGGTAATTGCTAGTTTACTAGGATCTAGCTTGTTAGCTGTTCCCATACTGGAAATTAGTTTGATGTTTCTGGAAAGAGCATAATCTATTAGTAGTTTTTTGGCTTGGACAGAGTCACAGGCATCGATGATATAGTCTAGATGATATTTATCTAAAAGATTGATGGTGTCTTTATCTAAAAAGATTCTTTCAGTTATTACTTTGCAATGAGGATTAATAGATTTTACTCTTGCTTCGGCGGAAGATACTTTTGGGGTACCAATATTCTCTTGGGTAGTTATTATTTGTCTATTTAGATTGGTTTTATCTATTATATCATAATCTATGAGTATGAGAGTACCAAGGCCACTTCTTACTAATGATTCTAGAGCATACCCCCCTACTCCACCTAGGCCAACAATTAAAACAGTAGTAGATTTTATTTTATTATAATTATCTTCCCCGACTAGAGAAATAACACGTTCAAACATTTTTACCTCCATATAATTAAAGAGATAATTTGCATTATCTCTTTGTTATTATTATTTACCCAAAGAACCGATACTAAGGAGATAAAACCCGCGCGCAATCACACAGGTGGGTAATCACGGTATAGTAATTAGGATTCTTAATAGGATTAAGCATTCAACACATACAATACGTTAGATTCCCTAAATATATCTTTGTCGGTTTTAAATATAGTTGTCGTATCCTTCAGGTATTTTAATTATATCATAACTAAAAAATAATTCAAGTAATCTGGTCTAACTTTACATATTTAGACAGAGTTATTTTTTTCTTGTTTTTGTTTTAGGAGAATATTCTTGATTAATAATATTATTTATTGTTTCAGTTACTTCATAACGGTCTAGAAAAGATGCTAATTTTAATAATTCTTCTTCAGATATTTTATCTATTGGGGTTAATTTTATTAAAGATAATACTTTTTGGTAGTAGATAGATAGTGGTTCTTGGTTATTATTTAGAGTTAATAATTCAAGATATTTATTTTCAGTTATTTTATCTTTATAAGTATTTTTTATTAGATCTTTTGGGGATGAAAAGATATCTTCTAGTGATTTATAGTTTAGAATATCTTTTAGAGGATAATTTTTAGTTTGACAGTAATATTCTTTAGTAGTTAATAAATTTTCTAGATGGGCAACTAATTTAGGAGGGAGATACTGGTTGTATGTTACATAAGAATATTCTTCCTTATTATCTACTTTATACCAAGAGAGACTCCTAATATAAGGGCCTTCTTTAGGAAGGGTGGATGTTTTAGGAATAACGATTGGTTTAATAAGACTACATTTAGTTATAATTTCATCTTTTAATTTAGATAATTCTTGGTAATTAATTGAGGCAGTATATTTAATGATACTGGAGAATTCTTTTTTAAAGTAATAAATCATAGTGGTCTCTTCTTTCTTAATAAATTATGGATGATATTATAACATATTTATATGTTTATTTAAAGATATTTATTTAAGAGATCAGTAAATTCTTTTTGAATTTCAGTTAATCTTGATTCAGTAGTAGCTTCGAAGCGCATAGTAATATTTGGCCCGGTATTAGAGGCTCTTACTAGAGCAAAACCGTCTTTAAATTTTGCTTTGGCACCATCTATTGTTAAGGTATTATAGCCTTTACTTTGACAGTATTCTTTTACTTTTTCAATTATATGAAATTTTTTATTGTCTTCAGTGGAAATTTTTATTTCGGGGGTTGAATAATATTTGGTAATGCCATCTAAAAGAGAATTTAGTGGTTTATCAGTATGGCTTAATAATTCGATTAGACGCATACCAGCATATATGCCATCATCATAGCCGGGAAATTTATCTCTAAAGTAAACGTGTCCGGATAGTTCTCCTCCTAATGGGCAGTCTAATTCGTTGGTTTTTGCTCTTGTGTATGAGTTACCGGTACGATATTCATATGGGGATACTTTTAGTTTTATTAATTCATCTTCAAGGGCTTTAGTACACTTTACATCATATAGGCATTGTTTATTTTCTACTTTATTGTATAAGTAACGCCACATTATGATCATAAATTTATCTGTTTCAATCATATTTCCTTGATTGTCGATAAACCCTACTCTATCGCCATCGCCATCATAACCAATTCCTAGATCGGCTTTGGTTTCTAAAACTTTTTCTTTTAATTTAGTTAGGTTTTCATAAATACACGGATCTGGGTGATGATTTGGAAAAGAACCGTCAGATATATTAAATAATGGGATAGATTCAACATTTAGGTTAGCAAAGACTTTGTCGGCAATAATGCTAGTTGTTCCATTACCACAATCGTAGACTACTTTGATGTGGCGTGGTCCTAGTGACAATTTATCGGTTATGAGGTGGATATATGGCTTGGTTATATCTTTATTCTCGATAGTTCCTTTACCGGTTGCAAAGCTCCGGTTGGTGATGATATCATATATTTCTTTTACTTCTTTACCATAGGCGTTATTAATACCGTTATATGAGAATTTAAAGCCATTATATTCCTTGGGATTGTGGGATGCAGTAATCATCATACTGGCATTGGTTCCATAGTAATTAGCAGCAAAATAACACATTGGGGTAGTTGCTAAACCTAGTCTTATAACATTTACACCAGTATCTGTTAATCCTTTAACTAAGTGTTCTTCTAAAGCTGGAGATGATAATCTGTTGTCATAAGCTACAACAGATTTATTTTTTCCATAACTAAGAAGTTTAGTACCATAGGCTTTACCTATTAAATAGGCAGTTTCTTCATCTAATTCTTTTTTATATATTCCTCTTATATCATATTCTCTAAATATTTCTTTTATTAATTTCATAATATTCCTTTCTTTTATCCTGATGGATAATATAGATCATAATTATCTTTAATCTTTTCTGTAGAGACATTCGTATAGATACCGGTAGTGGAGATATTTTCGTGTCCTAGCATTAATTGGATACTTCTTAAATCGGCCCCATTATTTAATAAGTGAGTAGCAAAGGAGTGTCTTAACATATGGGGATGAATCTCTTTTTTTAATCCTTGTTTTTCGGCGATAATTTTTAGGTTTTTGAAGAATCCTTGTCTAGTAAGTTTTTTTCCGTGGTTATTTAGAAATAAATTATCACATAAATATCCTTTCATTAGAGTTTGACGATATTCATCTAAGTATATTTTTAGATATTTAGTAGCGATGGCACCGATGGGGATAATTCTTTCTTTATGCCCTTTACCACTACATTTAACTATCTGTTTGTTAAAATCAATGTTATCAATAGTTAAATTAATTAATTCACTTACTCTTAATCCGGTAGCATACATTAATTCTAGCATTGCTTTGTTTCGGTAATCATATGGGGTATCTAATTTAATATCTAGGAGTTTATCAACTTCTTCTAAAGTTAAAACTTCCGGTAATTTACGATAGAATCTAGGCCTTTCAATATCTAGAACTAGATTATAAATAGATTCAGAAGATAGGTAGTGATAAAATGATTTGATAGATGAAATTTTTCTAACGACTGAGTAAATACTATACTTATTTTCTTCTAGATATGATAGATAGTGATAGATATCTTCATTGGTGGTTTGATAATAATCTTTTTTTATGTAACTTAGATAGTGATAAATATCTATGATGTAAGAATTTACAGTAGTGTCTTTGTTTAGAAATTTTACAGTAATTAGATATGTTTGATATTTAGATAAGATTAATTGATTATTATTAGTAGTAGTTAGTTTATCTATATTAATCATTTTAGGACCTACTTTCTATATAGATTATAGCAAAACTTAGAAAAATTAGCAATTATTTTAAGTTTTATGTAAAATGTTTTACTACTGATTTACTTAATTTGGGAAGACGTGATATAATTAATACACGTAATTGTAGGTGAAGAATATGGAGGAATTATTAGCTATTAAGATGCGTCCAACAAAATTAGAGGAAGTTATTGGGCAAAAAAATTTGATAGGTCCTGGGAAGGTCCTTACGAATTTAGTTAAAAATAAACGTTTATTTTCAATGATTTTGTATGGTAAACCAGGAATAGGAAAAACTTCAATTGCTCTTTCTTTGGTAAGTGAACTTGGAGTTAGATATCGAATGCTTAATGCAGTTGTTAATAATAAGAAGGATTTTGATACGGTAGTTAGTGAAGCAAAGATGTATAATGGTCTTGTTTTGATTATGGATGAGATACATAGATTAAATAAAGATAAACAGGATTTATTATTACCGGTATTAGAGAGTGGTTTAATTACTTTAATTGGGATGACTACTTCTAATCCTTATCATAGTATTAATCCAGCTATTAGAAGTAGATGTCAATTATATCAATTAGAGGAACTTAGGTATGAGGATATAATTAAGGCAATAGATTTGGTTATTAAAAAGAATGTTTTACCTGGTTTAAAGGTTAGTGATGAGGCTAAAGACTATATTGCTAATATGGCAAAGAATGATTTACGCTATGCTTATAATTTGTTAGAGGTGGCTTATTATTCTTCAGATAATTATGAGATAACGGTAGATAAATTGGTAAATATTTGTAATAAGCCTAATTTGTTTCACGATAAGAATCAGGATGGATACTATGATTTACTTAGTGCTTTTCAAAAGTCTATTAGAGGAAGTGATGTGCACGCAGCAGTATATTATTTAGCTAGATTAATTGAGGGTGATGAATTAGAGGCTATATGCCGTAGAATGGCCGTTATTGTATATGAAGATATTGGCCTTGCGAATCCGGGGATGGGTCCTAGGGTAATGGCGGCTATTGATAGTGCTTTAATGTTGGGTCTACCAGAGGCTAGGATTCCCTTGGCAGAGGTAGTAATTGAGATGGCTTTATCTCCTAAATCTAATAGTGCCGTTATGGCTATTGATAGGGCTATACAAATAATTGATACAATGGATACGGGGAATGTGCCTAGTCATTTGAAGAATCCTAGTAGTGAATATAAATATCCACATAATTATAAGAATAGTTATGTAAAACAACAATATTTACCTGATAAAATTAAGGATGTTAAAATATATATGCCAAGAGAGAATAAAAATGAGTTAATACTTAAGGAAATATTAAATAAGTTAGAAAAATAAAGAAAGGCGCTTAAGGTCTTTCTTTTAAAATAAGGTAAGTTGTTCTACTTGGTTAGATGGCATAAGAACTCTTTTCTTAACGGGTCCAGTTTTTTCTTTTACTGGGGTTTCTTCATTAGTTAATTTGCTATTATAATGGTTTAAAAAAGCAATTAATGAATGAAAGTTAGCATAGTTAATTTTAGTAGTATCATATTTTGTTATGTAGTTATAAGATTCTTTATCATAGTATTCTTTTGAATCATAAATTAAGAGTTTAATTAGTCTAGTTAAGATATCATCACCAGTCATATCTAGTTTATCTAAATGCTTAGAATGGGTATGCTCTTTAATAGAACTATTGGCATATAATCTTAGTTCGGCAGCGGTAGTTTTACATTGATAATTATTAGTATAATGGTTAGCTAATTCTTTTAAAAAGAGATAATCATATTTTTTACTTTGAATATCTTTTATAAGACATTCTGGTCTATCTAGGTATTTAAAGTCTTTTTGATAAAGAAAATCATAGTAAACTTTAGAGTATTTACCATTATAAAAATTTCTTATTGAAAGTTTTTTGGTAGCATCGTATGATGGTAAAATTGATGATTCGATTAAGTGATTTCTTAATTCTTCTTCATTATTAAAAAGAGCGGTAAAATAGTCTATTTCTAATAGTGTAAAAGCATATTTTTTTTGATATCTCCTTTTTAGATAAAAGTATTTTGAACTACTGATATCTAGTGGTGTATATTCACCTTTTTTAGATTGAGTCATAAAGTAATAAGCCATAAAGGTTCCCCCTACTCCATATGTTTTCTTGGGAATATACTACCACATATTTATTTTTTTGTCAATTTTTTGTCATCTGATGTAAAAAATAGTTGATGTGTGCTATAATAACTACTAGGAGGATAGAAAAATGAAATGTGTTAAAATTAAAGAGGCACAAAAATTAGAGGTGTCAGAAATTCAGGAACCAATTAGTGATGGTAAGAAAGTTATTTTTAAGGTTGATGCTTGTGGAATATGTGGTTCTGATATTCATTATTATATGTCTGGTGAACCTAAGGGATTAGTTATGGGCCATGAATTTGCTGGAACAGTAATTGATCCGGGAGATAGAGATGATCTAAAGATTGGAGATCGCGTGACAGGATTACCTATTAGTCCTTGTGGATGGTGTGAGCCTTGTACTACTGGTAATGTTCAATATTGCTTAAATACTTGGAATGAAGCAGTTGGTTTATCTTTAAGTAATCCGGGAGGCTATGCTGTTAGATCTAGTTGTCGAAGTGATATGGTTGTAAAAATACCTGATGGAGTTTCTTCAGTAGAAGCAGCAATGGTGGAACCTTCAGCAGTATCATTACACGCAATTAATTTAGCTAATATTAAAGTTGGAGATAAGGTTTTAATTATTGGTGGAGGAATCATTGGTTTAATGGCTAGTGAATTTGCTAAATTAAATGGAGCTTCTTATATTGCTTTAATGGAAACTAATCCTAAAAGAGGAGAAAAAGCTCTTAAATATGGTTGTGTTAATGAGTATTTTAATGCTTTAGAAGAAGGTATTATCGAGAAAGTTACTAATAAGAGTAATGGTGGCTTTGATAAGGTAATTGAATGTTGTGGAAATGGGCCAGCAGTTAGTGAGGCTATTATGCTAGTAAAACCAGGAGGAGTAATTGTTTTGGTAGGAGTTAGTTTAACACCAATAACAATTCCTACGGTAGTTAGTGTTATGCGAGAAATTACAATGCAAGGAGCTATTGCTTATACTAAAGAAGAATTTGTTAAATGCTTAGATTTAATTGATAAAAAGATTATTAATGTTAAAAAATATATTGATGATATTGTTCCGTTAGAAAAAGCTCAAGATTCTTTCGAGAGATTAACTAGTGGTCAAGATGAAGCAATAAAAATTATTTTTAAACCAGAAGAATAATTAATAAATTAAAAAAAGTCAGTGGGTACTGGCTTTTTTTGGTGGTGATACTTCTTCATTAATGGTAAAAAAGGCTTCTTGTTGGTAACTTGCAAGAGTTCTTTTACCAAGATATTCTTCCATAACAGAATATTCTTCTTTTAGGAAATCTAAAAGAACTGAAGTAGCACAATCTTTTGCACTAGTTATTTTATTATAATCACTTTTTAAACGCATTAGCACTTGGGGATCAATGCTTAAACGTAATATTTGAAGATCTTTTATAATTAAATCTATTTGTGATCTTAACTTTTTTTGTAAATCTAGTTTTATTTTTTCAATAATTTGCGATTTTTCTTTGTTATCCTCAATATCTCTTGTTTCACTTTGATATGTTAGATATTGTTTGCTGATAAAGATTTTCTCAATTTCTTTTAAGATACTGATATCTGGGGAGGTGTTAAAATTAGTAAGTTTTTCTAGATATTTGGTGAAGATAATTATATCTTTGGTATAGGGATTTTGTTGTGAAGAATTATAATTGGTGGCTTCACAAATAGATAATTTATCTTCATCTGATAGAGATTGGGTTTTATCTTTTACCAGAAGATTATAAGCAAAAGAAAGACGAATGGTATCTAGTTTTTTGATGTATAAAAGACGTTCTCTTTCTAATAGATACTCTACTTTTTTAGATAGAGATTTAATATCTTTTTGTTCTGTTTTTAAAATATCTTTTAAGAAATCATAGATAATTTTAATATTTCGATATTCTTTATGAGCAAGACTTACAATAGTTTTATTAAATGTCTCTTCATCTAGTACAGTAATGGTGGCTTTTACTTGATTATATAATATTTCAATTTGTTTAACTTCTTTATGCCAATTATCTTGATATTCGAAGTATTTTTCTATTTTTTCAGATAGATTATTTATATTTTTTATGTTTTGTAGATTATGAAGATATCTACTGTTGGTTTCGTGTAAGGCTATGTGATAAGCTTTTTCTAGAATATCTAGTCGTTTATTTAACTCTTCACTTTGAGGATTTCGTCGTGGCTCTTGAATATTAATATTATTGGGAGACTTTAAATAAGCGGTTAGAACTTCTCTGGCAGAATTTATTTCTTTCATTATGGCACCACTGCCCCCGTGATCTGGATGGTTTTCTTTAGCGAGACGTCGATAAACTTTATTCAAAGTGTCGGTATCTAGTTTTATACGAATATCATCTAGGCTAATGAATGGGCTTTCGGTGGGAAAAAACTTTAGATAGGCATTTATTATTTCATTTGTTTTAATATTTACTTTTGACTTCATTATAACTCCTTTACTTATACATTATTAAAGCGGAAAAACAGTAAATTTGTTCTTCTCCATAGAGACTTGCTGATACGGAGAATTTAATATCAATGATATCAGGTTCTTTTTCTTTAATAAAGTTATTAATTGATTCTTCTAAATCTTTTTCGTGAGATTCATCAAATACTTTAATTTTCATTTTATCACCGTTTTTATTATAAAACGGGATGGTTAATTATTTTGTCAGTTCTTCTTCAATTCTTATTAGTTGATTATATTTACATATTCGGTCAGTTCTTGACATTGATCCGGTTTTTATCTGGCCTAAATTTAATCCGACTGCTAAGTCGGCAATGGTAGTATCTTCGGTTTCTCCGCTACGGTGAGAAATAATTGTTTTATAACCATTTGATTTAGCTAAATTAATTGTTTTTAGGGTTTCAGTGTAAGTTCCTATTTGATTTAATTTTAATAGAATAGCATTTCCTGCTTGAAGTTTGATTCCTTTTTCTAAACATTCAATATTAGTTACGAAAAGGTCATCTCCAACTAATTGAATTTTGTCTCCTAGGACTTTTGTTATTGCGGTAAATCCTTCCCAATCGTTTTCATCAACAGGATCTTCAATACTTATGATAGGATATTTATTTACTAATTCTTCATAGAATTTAATTAATTCCTTGGTAGTTAGTTGTTTACCGTCAATGTGATAAGTGCCGTTTTCGTAGAATTCAGAAGCGGCAACGTCAATGGCTAGTTTAACATCTTTTCCAGGAATGTAACCAGATGATTTAATAGCTTCGATTATTACTTTGAAGCCTTCTTCATTACTTTTTAGATCTGGGGCAAAGCCACCTTCATCACCAACATTAGTATTGTATCCTTTTTCTTTTAAGACTTTTTTTAGGTTATGGAATACTTCGGCACCAATGCGGATTCTTTCTTTAATAGTATCTCTTTGAGGAATAATCATATATTCTTGAAAGTCTAAGTTATTATCAGCGTGGGCACCACCATTTATTATATTCATCATTGGAACTGGTAATTCAGTACCAGAACCGACATATTTATATAAAGGCAATTTAGCACTTATAGCAGAGGCTTTTAAGTTGGCTAGTGATACTCCTAGAATAGCATTTGCTCCAAGATGGGATTTGTTTTTGGTACCATCTAATTCGATCATTGTATTATCTATTAATTCTTGGTTAGATGATTCTAAACCAATTAATTTTTCTCTTATAATTGTATTTACGTTGTTAACAGCTTTTAAAACACCACGACCCATAAATCTTTCATCGTGATCTCTTAATTCAAGAGCTTCTCTTGTACCAGTTGAAGCTCCAGATGGTACTAAGGCTCTTCCTAGAGAACCATCTTCTAGTAGGACTTCTACCTCAACGGTAGGATTACCTCTGGAGTCTAATACTTCTCTTCCTTTAAGATCTTTAATTTTACTCATAATATTTTCCTCTTTTCTTTGTTATAATTATTTTATTAATACTCATTGGATAAACGATATTTAATTTACTAAGTATTTTAGATGATTTTGATGATAATTTGGTAATAGCTCCATTAATGATAATGGTTATTTTTTTATTATCTTGATTTACTTCAATTTTACCTTTAGCTATTTCAGGAAAGAGAGTTTTATTTGGGGCAATAAGTCCTTTGTTTTTAGGAAATAGTGACTTTAAGATACCTGGTACCATTCCGTTATGAGTATGTCCAGATAAGATTAAGTCATATTCTTTTAGTTTATTTAAAACCTCTTTATTTGTTAATTTTATTGGGGAATGAATTAAAATTACTTTAGGTAGTTCTCTTGGTAGTTTACTTATTAGTTTGCGGTTATTGGTTAAATGTTTAACTAAAACTTCACTAGACTCTTCGTGAGTAATATTATAGTAGTAGTTATTAGGAAGAGTTAGTCCACTTATATAGATAAACTCATCTTTATAACAATCATTATCTAATATATAAATGTTTTTTAATTCGTTTAGTTTATTAAAGAACTTAAGATCTTCAGGTGAAAAGATATCGTGATTACCTAAAGAGATAAATATTTTTGTTATTTCACTTAAATTAGATAGAAACTGTAATAATTCTTTGATTTTATATTTATTCTTTATTATTTTGGGTTCATCAATAAGATCTCCGGATATCATAATGTAATCTGGATTATTCTTTTTGATTTCAGTAGTTAATTTATTTAACTTTGATAAACTAGTATCAGTATTGAAATGAATATCTGAGATATGGATTATTGTTAAATCTTTTTTAGTATTGGTGTTATATACAATATCAGTAGTTTTTTTTATTCTATTCATTATTTAGACCACCAAATCGTCTATCTCTTTTAGTATATTCGATCAAAGCTTTGTCATATTCAGATTCGTTAAAATCTGGAAAATAGCAATTTGGAAAATATAATTCAGCATAAGAAAGTTGCCATAACATAAAATTACTTATTCTTAATTCTCCACTAGTTCTTATTAGTAGATCGATATCTGGTAAGTCTTGATATAGATAATTTTTAAATGTTTCTTCAGTAACTTTTTGGCATCCTTCGGAAATTATTTTATTAGTAGCATCTACTATTTCGGCACGTCCACCATAGTTTAGACATATGTTTAGAGTACCATTGGTATTATTAACGGTGTCGGCTTCCATTTTTTTCATCGCATTTATTACTTCTTCTTTTAATCTTTCTTTACGACCTGAAAAAATAACTTTGACATTTTCTTTATTGAAATACCAGGTATCATTTTTAAATCCTTTAATAAATAAATTCATTAAATAATCCACTTCTTCTTGGGGACGATTAAAGTTTTCTGTAGAGAAAGCATAGACACTTAAGTATTTAGTTCCTCTGTTTAAAATATATTTACTTATCTTTAATAAATTTTTATATCCTTCTTTATGTCCTTCGGTTCTTTTTTTATTTCTTTCTTTGGCCCATCTTCCGTTACCATCTAAAATTATAGCAACGTGATGAGGTATTTTTATATTAGTATTCATTCATATTACTCCTTTATCTTATTATAGTATAAATAAAAAGTGGTATCAAGGAATTTAATTCTAATTGACACTAATTAGATAGATTTTATTTATTGCTTTTACAGGCATTTATAAAGTAAGAAAATATTTTACGGGAATAAATGTTAGTGGTATAGATGCTTTCGGGATGCCATTGGAGACCAAGAGCAAAGGTCTTATTTGGGACTTCGATGCTTTCTATAATGTTATCTTGACTGATACTGGAGACTAAGAGATTAGTTTGTTTAACGGCGTCGTGATGACGTGAATTAACAAGAATTTCTTTTTGTTTTAGGATTTTATATAAAAGAGTATTTTCTTTAATAATTATTTTGTGATATCCTTTATGATGATGATTAGGAATACTATATAGAGTTCCCTGATATAAGGTAGCTAATTCTTGCATACCTAGACAAATACATAAAACTGGTTTATTAAGATTAATTATTTCTTTTAGAGATAAAATATCTGAGATGTCAATTTCATCTCCTCCTTGAAAGATAAAACCATTGCAGATATCCATTAATGATAAAACTTCTTTGTTACTAATACCTATGGGGATTCCCCCACTCTTTTTAACACTTGAAGAGAGATCTTCATAAACGTAGTTTATTTTGTGAGAAGAGTTTGATAAGGAATTTTTATAAATAATACCAATTATGGGTTTCATATTAATCACCAATAAAGTATATGATAACAAATTAATTATAGTAAAATAATTTATATTTGTGAGGTAATACGATTTAATTTTCTTTGGTAGAAACTTCTTTTTTTAATTTAGCAATAATACCACTTATTCCTAATATGGTAAAAATTATAGAAACGATATAGTCAGTGATAATGGCAGTAAGAAATTCTTTGGTATTATATAGATATTTAACTAGTTCAAAACTAATTCCATAGCCTTCTTTAGCAACTTCTAATATGGGTATTATAACAAGGGTTGCTAAAGTCATTGAGGCAATTGAACTAATTGCTATAATATATGGGGTAGACTTTGAAGGAACTCCGCCAAACATTTTATAAAATTTTAGTGATCCATAGGCAATAGTAGCTCCTAAAATAGATAGAATATATCCTCCATATACATAAATTAATACCCAGGGAATACTAAAAATAATTGCTCCTAGGATAGCTCCTAATATTGGTAAAATTTGATTCTTTTTCATATTTATTCACTCCTTATTTTTTATTTACTTAATTTTATCATATTATTTATAATTATTAAAGATAAATAGAAAAAATTGATTATTGAAATCAATTTTTGATGGTTAATTCTTTTCTAATTCTTTAGTATTAATTCCTAGGCAAGCTATTACTGAACGGATACTGTCAAAATCGTGTGTAGAGGCTATTTTATCAGCTTTAGAAACAATTCTTCCTTCTTTAGAATATGGTTTGGCAAAGGAATATTGTCCAATTTTTCCTCTTTTAGTTGAAGTAATAATAATGTCTAGATATTTTTTATCAATAGAAGATATTAATTCATAGTTTTTTAATTCTAGATTGTTTATTTCTTTACTTTTAAATATTCTAGTGGGAAAGGGATACATATGATGTATTATCCCATCGATTAGGGCTTGGGTATCAATATTTGAAGAAAATACTTCTGGATACCAGGCAAGGGAATTAATAACAGCTTCAATGGGGTGTCTAAAACCGTGACTGTTTTTAAACTTTTTTGGTTTATAGGTTTTTGTTTGCCAAGGATCTGTATATAAGTCGTGCATTAAGGCTATGCTTATGGCTAGAGGAAGATCTATTTTCTGGCCTTTTCTTTGCCTTTTTTTGCAGATAAGATATGTGATAATAGTATCTTCTAAAATGTGTTCTCCTAAGGTTGTTTTGCCGTGATGGAGAAATTCCTTGGTCATTCTTCTTTTAAATTCTTGATGCTTTATGATGTGATAAATAAGATTTGTCAATTCTTCTTTTTCTTCAGAATTTAATTTATATTTATTCATAATACTATCAATGAGTATTAGGTACTCATCTATTTTAGATGATTTATTCATATGTAAGACTCCTTATAGGTATGGTTTTATTATATCAATTGCTTCTTGCCAAGTTGTTTTTAAGTCTGGATATGTAAGGGTGTTTGCGACTTCAGCAAATGGAATCCAGCGGAATGTTTCTTTGTCTTTTTCAGCAATATTTCTTTTGGTTTTTCCAGTATCTTTAGCAAGATATAAATATGTAATGATTTCTCCTTCATAGTTTGTATATTTATTAATGGCGATAGGCTCATTTGTTAAAAGGACACACTCTCTACCGGTTTCTTCGATAGTTTCTCTTAAAGCACATTCTTTAATGGTTTCATAAGGCTCAATGTGACCTTTAGGAAAAGTATAATCATTAAGTTTATCACGATATACGAGAGCAACTTCTTTTTGAGAATTAATTAAAATACAACCACCTTTTTTTAACATTTTATATCATACTCCTTTAAAATATTATATCACAAATATTAATTGCAATGCTTTCTATTATTAATCTTTTAATAATTTAACTTGTTGTTTTTTATCTAAAAAGATAACCTTTTCTTGATATTCTTTTAAGCTATTAATAATTGATAATTCGATATTGAAATAGGCTTTTACATCAGATAAATTCTTAAAAAAGTGATTGATTGTTGGTTTTACATTATAGTCTTCTTTTCCAACTTTTTGACGGATCCATCTTAGAATCATTTGTCTATAAACTGTTATAGGGGATCTTTTTAGATAATAGATTTTATCACTTTTTTCTCTTCCTTTAATAAATCTGGTTCTTCCTATGTCTTCGATTATCCAAGAATTTTGATTGATAATTTTTTCAAAATCGTTATTTATTTCTTCGTCGCTTTTGTGAGTACCTAGACTGTTTTGATTATAAACTATTTTATCTAGTTCATAACGATTTATGTGATATTTTTTACTTAGGGCAATGGATAAGAAAGTTTTTCCGGAACCGGTTGGTCCCATAATATATATTTTCATTTTTACTCCTTATAATATATTTAAAAAGTCTTGAATTTTGATGTATAAATTAAATGGCATCAGGTATCCAAGACTAATTATTATAATAAGTGGCGTCCCCGATTGGAATTGAACCAACGACCTATCGCTTAGGAGGCGATCGCTCTATCCAACTGAGCTACGAGGACATTATCACATTCAGTTATAATTATATCACTTTTAAGAGGTCTTGGGAAGAGGTTAAATTTAATTATTTTATTTTAATTGAAAAGTTAAAGATTGAAAAAATGAATAAAAAATTCTAGAAAATCTAGAACTTTAATTATTATTTATCAATTAAATTTAATAGGTTTATCTTAAAGATGTCTTTGTCAGCGTGAGATTTTGAGATCATTACTCCTTTATAAGTAGTTAACTCTTTTTGATGACCTTCGGTTAAAATTTCATCAGGAGTTATATTATCTAACATTATAATTTTTTGATTATGGTATACAGAATAATGTAAGATGATTTCGCCGTGAACTTTATTAAACATTACATCGGTTGGTAATTTTAATTCATAATTGGTTACATCTTTGTTTCTTGATACTTCAATACCTAAAAAGTTTCCCTCACGAATACGGGGATAATACTCAAATAATAGTTTTTTATATGCGAGCATATTATATTTCTTAATGGCACGTTCTTTTTTTCTAAACTCATTTTCATTTAAATATTCTAAAACATAATTGTTATTCATACTATCCCTCCTTTATATTAAATGATTTATTAGGGTTTCTTTTTACTTATTTTCGTAGTAATTTTTTGACTTTATTTTTATTTGTTGTTTTTTCTTTTGAATTATTTTGCCAACAATATTTTTCGTAGTCAAAACTTACGGGATTATTAAAACCGTCGATTATTTGACTTCTTTCTTTTAATATAGAAAAATCCTTTGGTAATTTTTCAATAATAGTATCTGCTTTTATTACATCTAGATTATTATCTTGTAATAAAGTTTGGGATTTATCTGATAAGTATTTTTTCATATTTTCATCATTTTTTAGTTGTTCTTTTAGTTTTTCACAGTTTTCTATATAAAATTGATAATCTTTTATTTCCTGATTGGTTTTTTTACATTTTATAACGTATGAGGTAATTAAAGCAATAAAGGAAGCTGTATTAATAACATTACTGGTTATCAAGATACTTATAAGAAATGGATTATTAGTTATTAATGATGCAATTAATAATATAGTCAAGATTATGGTAAATGCAATACTTGATAAGATTAATTTTTGTTCTTTTTTATATTTATTTTCATTTATAATGCTTTCATTTTTTATTATTTCTTTTATTTGATCTTTTAATCTGTTTGTTAATTTATCTTTATTTTCTTTTGTATTTTGATAAATTGTTGGATTAGCATTATGTGGATGATAAATAATTATTTTATCTTCTTTAATTATAATTTTCTCTATATATGATTGAGAGAATTTAAAAAATGTTTGATAATCTTTATTCACGATTTTCCTCTTTTCTTTTTTTGTGGACTTATATTTTAACATATTGTTTCTTATTTGTCAAGTAAAGGCTTACTTTTTCAGGATAAAATCACAAATTGTATTTTAAATTCACCTATAATAAAAAGAAACATTTTATTATTTGCAAACTAAATGTTTCTTGATTAAGTATATGGTAATAAGAAGAATTGTAATGGATAATATTAGGACGATTGGTTGATAGCTGTTTATAAATATACTGGCAAAATTAGCAGAAATGTGAATTGTTATAGGGTATAAAATATTCTGGGTTTTTTTATAGATATAAGAGAGAATTAATCCTAGAATAAAGGCATAAGCTATAGATATTAAACCCTGATGTAATAAAGAAAATATGGTGGTAGTTATGAGAATTGATATATTGGAATTATATATATCTTTTAGTTTGTTATAAGTAACATATCTAAATAGAATTTCTTCAAAGATAGGACCTATTATTGAGGTATATAGAATAATTATGATAATATTTTTGGTTGTTAAAATAGATGGTTCTTTGAAAGTGATAGTTAAGTTATTGTATATAAGGGAAATAGTTACTCCCAAAGGTATCATAAGAAGTAGTAATTTTTTATTTACTGGAGAAGATTGGTGATAATTCTTTTTATATAGAAATATAGTTATGGGGATGATAGTTATAGTCATAGCGATAAGAGAATATTTATATAAAAGTTTGGAATTATTGAGAATATCTAGATTGTTAGTAGATATTATGTAAATAATAATTAAAAGAATAATAGTAAAATAAAGAGTTAGATAACTAAAGAAAATGTCTTTTAGTGATGAGATAGTTTTTTTTATCATAGGAACACCTCTATATAGATGATATCATAGATAATAATTTATTGAAAGAAAAGTTAATTTTTTTAAGATTTTTTTTGAAAAACTATTATTTTTTAATATTTTATGTTATAATTTTTATGATAAATATAATAGAGGTGAATGGAATGGATAGTAGTAAGATAGTAGCCAGTAAGGATGAAAAATATAAAATATATCAATTTTTTAATAAGGAGAATATTGGTTACTATGTAGTGGTGCCTGATAGACAGATAGATAATTATAATATTTTTGTTGGATTCGATGGAAATTTAGAAGAAGTTAAATCTATTGGGGAAGAAATATTTAATGGTTATGATAAGGCAATTTATGTGGTACCTTTAATCAATATGGAAGAATTTAAAACTGCTTGTGTGAGTGACAATAGAGATTTATTTAAGAAAATTTTAAGAGAAATACAAGGTGTTACTTATGATGTTGCTAATAAAATTTTTGAGGCTAAACATCATATGGCTTCTTTTGATAAAGTAATTAACTTTGTTTTATTAAATGAGATGGATAAAAAGTTTTTTGCTTGGCTTAAGGCAACAATACCTAACTATGTTAATGGTGTTTGGATGATGATAAATAATTCTAAACAAAATTTCTTTGATTCGCTTCAGGAGATGTATGGTGATGGAAGTATTATTTTAAGTCAAGATATCGAGAGAAGAAATAATGATGATTTAATTTTTGTGAATGGGGATAAAAATTTGGTGGAAAGAATTAATAATCGTGATGAAAGTTTATTTGATAATGGAAACTCTAATATTGAAACAGAAGAAAAATTAAAGGTTGAGGGAAAAATAAAGAAAACTGTTGATTCAGAAAAGAAAAGTATTCTTAAAGAGAGACATAGTAGCGGTTTTGGAAAGGTTCTTGGGCTTATTCTTACTTTGATTGTTTCTTTGTTTATTGGTCTTGGAATTGGTTATTTGATATTAAAATAGTTAAATGGATTATGTATTTTAAAAGATGTAGATTGTATTGGATCTACATCTTTTTGCTTGTTTTTGGGAAAAATAAAAATAGATGGAAGTATATTGGGGGTAAAATGTTTAAGTATTATTTGTTTCTAAATACTTATCTAATTTGGTTAATAAGATATCTAGAAAGAGGTCTCCGGAATCAAAATTAAAGCCACCGTGCTCAAGTTGGTAATTAGAGGCATATAAGTTATAATTAGGTATTAATACTCCTTTTGAAGTTAAACCAGTTGTACCGCCAGTTTGTTCTATTAAGGCTAAGTCTTCTCCTTTTCTTTTGATTGGAGGAGTATTTTGGTATTTTCCGTTTAATAAATAATTATCATAATTATCTTTATTAATTAAATAGAGCATTTTATATAGTCCTTTAGCACTTCTTAAGGGATTTATCTCAATTATATTATCTGGGAAAATGTGGCAGCTTTGAAGGGCTTGTTGATAATTTTTTAATATTCCTTGCATCATAAAGATTTTTTTACAAGAAGTGTTTTTTATAATATTTTCAAGATCTTCTTGTGAAATAGTTGGCATTATTGGATTAGGAATGGCTCCTATTTTACTGCAGGCATAAATTAAATAACGGGCTTCAGGAATGTTTGGTAGCATAATTACTACTTTTTCATTCTCTTTAACGCCGGTTTTCACCAAAGCAGAGGCTGTAATGTCAATGTTTGTAAGACGTGCTTGGTAAGTTATTTCATTTCCTAAATACGATAAAATTACAGTATCAAGATTTTTTCTTGCATAATCAAAGAGCATCTCATACTTACTGGTTTCTTTTTTTGAAATTCTAGTAAAGCAGTAAATGAAGCGCCGTTATAATACTTTAGCCAAGGTTTATCAATACTGGTGTATCCGGTAACTGGACCTAAAATTTTACCTAGAGATAAGTTTCTTAGATAAGTTGCTCGTATTTTCTTTTCTTTTTCTGTTAATAATGCTAATTTATTTTTATATTCTTTTAATAATATTTTATCCATAATATCCTCCATAAAACGTTGTATATTTTAATTTTAAAAAATCATAGTACCCTATTTTGAGATTTTTATGACTTATAAACTGATTTTTGATATTATTTATTTTAATATTATTAAAGTTATAGTTACTATTATACTTATAATAGTGGTTGCTCCAAAATATATTAGGGCAGATTTTCTTTTATATTTTAAATTGGGCATTATTTTTCTTACTATTGGAGTTAAGACTAAATGACCAAAAATAATAGATATGATAACAGATACTTCAGGGATGATGAAGCGGAGAATTACAGTTATAATTCCTAGAATAAATCCGTATAGAATTTGTCCTTCACTGGTTTCTGGAGTAATGGTATAGTCAGAGATGGTGTATGTTACTAGGTATAAGATATTACCTGTTACTAATTCAAATAAAACAAACCAGATACTCATATTGTTAAATATTCCTATTATAAGCATCATTATAGTAAAGGTAATGGTATATGAGAAGATGATGTTATATTTTGTTGTTTTTTTGATAAAGAGATAGATAAAGGCGAGGATGGAAATTAGAGGACTTAGGTAATTATAACCTAATATGTATGAAGAAATACTTCCGTTACTGGCTACTAATTGGTTGTATGTACCAAAGTAGTTTAATGATTTTAGGTTTGTTAGAGGGGTCATTAAATTATTAGTAAAATAACGATATAAATATAGGAATAATATGCCATATAAGATACTACTTAGGTTTATTCCTTTTATAATTTTTTTAGATATTATAGTGATTATACAAGTAATTAATAGAATAATTGGTGAAGTATTTATAAGGAATGGGGACAGTAATAAGGAGATTGTTAAAATATTATCCTTGGTAAAAACTTTGATTATTTGTTTATTTTTTGTTAAGAGATTTATGATGTAATCTAAAATTATTAAGAAGGTAGTGGTAAGAATAATAGTTTTTAGGTAATTAGCAAGATATGAATATTCTTTTAAAATTAGGTGATAAAGAAAGATATAGGCTGTAAAGAATAAGGTGGAGATAAAATAAGCTAGATTTATTTTTTGAATACTGTTATTTGATTTTATAAAACATATAGATACTTGTTTAAAGTTTTTCATTTTGCTCCTCCTTTATCTTACAGATTTTATCACGTATTTCTATTTTTGATGGGCAAATATAAGAACATAATCCACATTCAATACATCTTCCTACTTTTAATTTTTTAGCATCTTGAGGGTTTTCTATAATCATTGAAGGTATTAATTTAGATGGACAAACCTCGGTACATTTGCCACATTTAATACAAGGATTTGATTTTACTTCGTTGTTTTCTATTATTAAGATACAAGATAAGTCTTTGGTAATTATTAATTCATCGTTAGGGATTGATTTTCCCATCATTAAACCACCAGCGATTAAAATAGGATCTTTTAGTTTGTTGTACTCTTCTGTTTTTAGAATTATTTCACTAAAGTTGGTGCCTATTTTTACTTTATAGTTTGCTGGTTTTTTTATGCCAGCTCCAGCAATGGTAACTATTCTATCAGATAATGGTTTATGATATTTTAAGGCTTCATAGATGGCATAAATTGTAGAGACATTTTCGGTAATTGTTTTAACTTCTTTTGGTGTTTTATGATACTCTAAAGAAAGTATTTCTTTTACTAAGTAACGTTCATAACCGTTAGGATAAGCATCAATTAGGCTATATATTTTAATATTTGGGTAGGTGTTAATGTATCTTAATAGTTTGTTAATTACTAGGGTATTACTTTCATTAATGGTAATATAGGCTTTTGAAAGGTGCATAATTTCCATAATAGCATCAATACATTCAAGAATTTCTTCGGGGTTATTATACATAATAGCACTATCAGCACTGGTATATGCATCACATTCGGCACCATTTATAATTAGGTATTTTAATTCTTCGTTAGTATCATATTTTAAATATGTTGGAAAATCATTACCACTCATTCCGGTAATACCACATTTTTTTAGAAGATAGATAAATTCATCTTTGCTATATTTTGTAATATCTTTCTTCTTCCCTACTTTATCATTATATTTTTCTTTAAAGTCGTTTTCTATAACAATACAATTTACTAATTCACCATTTGAAATATATTTTTTGGTTAAACCAACAACGGTACCACTTACACTAGATGTTAAAAGTAGATCACAAACATCATTTTTACCTAGGGGGGTACCAATTGTAACGTAGGTGCCTACTTCTACTAGGGGATTAAAGGTATAACCTAGTTTACTTTTTAATGGAATATAGATTATTTGTATCTTAATATCATCAATGACTTTTTTATTGGGGTTAATTTTTAATTTATCAATTGTTACCATATACTTATTCTCCTTAACATAATTATACAATAAATTTAAATATTATTAAAGAAAAAATGAAGTTTTGGAGACTTCATTTATACTACTTTTGAATATATTCTATTTTTGTAACCTTTGATAAGGAACTATTAATGGTTAAGTCGATAGTTCTAGTTCCTGATGAAGGAATTTTAGCGTCTTTTAAGACAAGAATTTCTTTAGTGCTTTTTCCTTGATGGAAGATAATGTATAGATTGTTTATTTTATAGTCATTAGAGGTATTGTTTTTTATAACTGCTAAGTAATTTGAACTATTATTTTTGACAGTTATTGTCTGATTAGTAATATCTAGTTCTTCATATTTAGTATCTTTTAAAACATCGTGATTATCAATATTAATTATGTCATCTTCGTTGTTAGAATTGTTTGTTTTAGGATTAGCTAATAGATAGATAGATGTTACAATAGAAGCTAAAATTATGAGACTTAGACAAATTATTATTATTTTATTTTTATTCATAGATCCTCCTTCATTATTAATCGGCATAGTTATCAAAATATCCTTGAATGTAGACGACAGGGGTTCCTTTATCTCCAGAACCAGAGGTTAAGTCACATAGGGAACCTATTAAATCAGTTAATCTTCTAGGGGTTGTCCCTTGAGATAACATATTACCAGTTAAGTTTTGTTGTTTACTTTTAATTTCTTTACGAATTGCTTCGGCTAGTTCTTCACCTCTTAAGTCAGCATAGATGTTATCGGAAACATATTTTAATTTTATTTCATTGGGAGTGCCAATTAAGCCTTTGGTATATGCTGGTGAGACAACAGGATCTGCTAATTCCCAAATTCCACCAACAGGATCTTTAAAGGCACCATCACCATAAACCATTACCTCTATTTTTTTACCAGTTAATTCATACATTTTATTTTGAATTGTAGCTACTAAATGTTGCCCTGTTCGTGGGAAGAGTTTTAATCTTTCTTCAGTGGATTTATTTGATCCTAGTAATCCATAATGTTCATTGAAGCCAGAGTTATTAATAGGTTTATTCATTATTTCATATAGGCCATAAATATTAGCATTTAGATCTTTTAATAGTTTGTTGGTTTCATATCTTGAATGAATATCACAATTTATAATATTATTGGTGTATTTTAAGATATCTTTAGGATTATTGGAGAAAACAAATTCTACTTGGCAATTCTCACTTTCAATTAATTCTTTGTAAAAAGAAACCATATTAATTCCGGTAAAGGGATGAGTAAAGTTTTTAAAATATTTATTGTAGTCTTGTTCACTAATAATACTATTTAGATTAAATGGGCTGTTTATTAAGTCTTGTTCATTCATTATACCATTACCTACTTCATCTTTTGGAAATGATAAAAACATTGTTATTTTATTCATTCCTCTAGCAATTCCTTTTAAAATCATAGAAAAACGATTACGGCTTAGGATTGGATATACTAAACCAACTTCTTTTTCAGGAAATTTACTTGATACATCTTTAGCAATGTCATCAACAGTAACATAATTCCCCTCGGCAATACCAACGACAGCTTCAGTTATAGCTATAATATCACGGTCTTGAAAAGTGAAGCCTTCACTCTTTTGAGCGTTCATTAGAGAGTCAATAACGGTATCTGCTAAATTGGTGTCTTCTTTTATTATAGGGGTTCTTATTCCTCTTACGACTGTTCCTACATATCTCATATGTATACCTCCTTATTACTTTATATGAATATTTTAGCATATTTTAAAAAAATAGGCAATTATAAGTATCAAATATTTGTTAACTAGGTTGTAAAGTATTTACTAACTGTTTATAATTTAAGTGTAGGAGGAATTTATTGTGTATAGTAAAGAGGTAGCGGAAAGGGTTATAAATTATATTAGTAATAGAGATCAAAAATGGGCTACTTATGAGAAAATCAATACGAATGTTGGTAATGAAAATCTTGGGGAGACATTAGCTATAATGGTTAAGATAGGAGATTTAACTTTTTCTGGTAAGAAATACAGAGTAAGTAATAGTGAGATACGAGAAGGAGTTGTATCTGTTACTAAAAATGGAATTAAACAAATTAAAACTGATAATGGTAAGGCTATTCCTTTATCTGTTAATTCTTTTTATGATGTGCTTTCTGGAGATAAGGTTAAGTATAGAATTATTGATAAAGAAGCATATGTTAGAGAAATTGTTGATAGAAGATTTACAGAACAAGTATTTGAAGTAGTATTTGTTAATGGAGAAAAGGCTTTGGAGTATACTCAAGGTAATTATTCTTTAAAAGTTAATCCAGAGTTTTTAAGGGATTATTCGATTGGAGAGTATGTACTTGTTAATGTTAGCAAACCGGGATATGAAAAGATTATTAAAAGAATTGGTAATACTAGTGATCCTAATAATAGAGATATTATATTAGCTTATAATCACGGATTTGATAATGAGTATGATGAGGATTATTTGAGGGAATTAGCTAATATTAAGACTGATATTAATGAGGAAATTTTGGCTAATAGAGAGGATTATCGTGGTGAGGAAGCAATTACTATTGATTGTTATAATACTAGAGATATGGATGATGCAGTTTGGGTAAAGAAACTGGAAAATGGTAATTGGTTATATCGTTGTCATATTGCTTCAATATCTGAGTTTATTCCTTTTGGAGGAGCAATATTTAGAAAGGCTTTAAAAAGAGGTTATAGTGTTTATACTAGAAAGTCAGTCTTTCCCCTATTCCATTATGTTATTAGTAATGGGATATGTTCTCTTAATCCGGGAGAAGATAGACTTACTAAGACAATAACTTTAGAGATTGATAATAAAGGAAATGTTATTAATAAGAAACTTACATATGGAGTTATTAATTCAAGGAAGAAAATGTCTTATGCAGAATGTGATAAGGTTTATCTTGGAGATGAGACAGTTGACAAGAGTTATTTGCCTTATAGAGACTTATTGTTTCATTTAAAAGAATTAGCTGATATTTTGGGAGATAATTTAAAACGTCACGGGAAAATTGAGTTATATATTCCTGTTCCTAATATTAAGACTGATGATTTGGGGCAGCCAATTAATGATGCGAAAATTGATGGACCAATATTTAGAAAAGTCATTGAGTATTTAATGATTTATGCGAATGTGGCTTATACGGAAATATTGGATGAAGAAAAGTTACCATTATGGTTTCGTAATCACGTTAGTTCTGATGAAAAGGCCATTAGTTCTTGTATTGCAAAGATTAAAAATTATGGATATGATACTTCTATTTATGATAAAACAAAAAATTTACAGTTATTCTTAGCATCTTTTGTAAATAATCCAGCGGATTATCAAATTATTTCAGGAATTATTTTGAGTGGATTTCATATGGCTAATATTGGATATGTTAATCTTGGACATTTTGGATTAGGATTAGATAAGTATTGTCGTTATACTTCTGGTATAAGAAGAGGAGATGACTTTTTAAATCATTATTCAGCAGATGCATATATTACTGGAAATACTAATAATATAGATAAATTAAGGAATCTTCAAAAGGTATCTTGTGATTGGTTTAACCGAGCGGAAGTGGAATCTGAGGCGGTGGAAGCTGAGAGTTTGATTGAAGATATTTTAGATATTGCTGATAGAAATATGTATAATTGTATTGAGGGAATTGTTATAGAGCTTCATTATGATATGGCTTATGTTAAATTAATTAATGGTGTATATGGTATAGTTCGTAATAATGAGGTAAAACTTAGTGTTGGAGATAAAATTAATGCTAAAATTATTGAAGTTAATCATAATAGAAAAGAAGTTTATTTATCTTTCCTTAACTTTATTAAAAAAAGAGGTTCTGGTAAAAGAAGAGTTAGAACAAAATAAAAAGCAACTTATATGTTGCTTTTTTTGTGTTATAAAACACATCTATATCAAACTATAATTCTTGGGTATTCAAATCTATTTCAGTAAGTGATTACTAGATTTAAAATTATAGTTGATACCAAATTAAAGATTTTGTAGTTTTTCTTTGATGATAGTTGAGACATTACTCATATCAGCTTTTCCTTTTAATTTTGGAGAAACTTCTTTCATTATTAGTCCCATATCTTTACTACTAGTAGGGTTTACTTTAGTAAAGGCCTCATCAATTATTTTTTTTATTTCTTCGATGGAAAGTTGTTCTGGCATATAACCTTCTAGAAGAGTTATTTCTTTTTGATATTGCTCTACTAGATCTGTACGATTAGCTTTTGAAAATTCTGTAATAGAATCGTTACGCATCTTGATTTGTTTAGCAATAACTGCTACAACTCCCTCATCAGTTAAATCTCTTTTTTTATTTATTTTTTCTAGTTGGATGGCCCCTTTGACCATACGAACTACTCCTAGAGAAAAACTATCTTTATTCTTCATATAAGAAATCATATCATTATTAATTTGTTCTAATAATGTCATATTATCACTCCTAGTATTTATTTCTATTTTTGCTATTCTTTCTTGAGTTAATAGTATTGATTTTCTTTTCTTCTCTTCTTTTTTCTCCTGGCTTTTTGTAACCAAATTCTCTTTCTCTAGCTTTTGAAAGGATACCATCTTTGGCTGTTTCAGTTTTAAATCTTTTTAATCCGAATTCTAGATTATTATTTTTAATAACTATAGCTGGCATTTTATTTCCCTCCCTTCAATATGTCAATTAGATTATAACAAAAAAATTAGAGATATTCAATAGGAAAAACACTAAAATTCGACAAAATTAGCGAAATTTAGTGTTTTTGGCCATTTCTCTGGCTAAATCTTTTTCTTTTAAGACTTGTATTTTATTATAATTCTTTTTTCCACGACAGACTCCTAATAAGAGTTTGGCTTTACTTTTTTTAAAATATATTTTTAATGGTATTAGAGTATAACCTTCAATATTTACTTTATTGGATATCTTTAGGATTTCTTTTTTGTGGAGAAGTAATTTTCTGGTTCTTGTTTCTTCGTGATTAAAAATATTTCCTTGTTTATATGGGGAAATGTGAGTGTTTAGTAAATATATTTCTCCATTTTTAATTATGGCATAGCTATCTTTAAGGTTACAAGCTCCATTTCTTATTGATTTTATTTCTGTACCTGTTAAAACGATACCTGTTTCATAAGTTTCATCTATATAATAGTTATAACTAGCTTGTCTATTTATAATTTCCATAGTTAGCACCAACTTTCTATTTTCTTAACAATATTATTAAGCTCTTTTATAGTAAATTCTTTATCTGAAGAAAAGCTAATAGTTAGGTTATTAAAATTAACTAATACATCAGAAAAATCTTTATTTTTATTTAATTTATTTTCAATTTCTTGAGCACACCATGAACAATCTAAACCTACAATTTTAAATTTAAATCTTTTCATTTTATTTCTCCTTCATGACCTATATGATCAAGTGCAACCTCTAAAGCTTCTTTAACATGATCATCATCTAAAGAATAATATACTTCTTTTCCAACTTTATTATATTTTACAATCTTTTCATTTTTTAAAACTTTAAGCTGATGAGATATACTACTTTTTGTCATATTAAGTAAATTAGCAATATCACATACACACATTTCACTTTCATGAAGTGCAAACAATATTTTACATCTTGTCGCATCTCCAATAACTTTAAAAAAATTAGAAACTTTAAATAATGTATTTTCATCTAGCATTTTTTCTATAACTAAATTCACTTTATCTTCGTGAATAACATTACAATCACAAATAAACTCTTTTTTCATGTTTCCTCCAATAATTCTATCGACCATATCAATTATAGTTGAATGAGTATTCAATTGTCAATGGTAATTTTTAATTTTAAATAAAGACATTTTTAAAATAGTTTGATAAAATAAAAAAAGGAGGTAGTTATGAAAAGTATTGTTTTTGCAACTGGTAATGAAACAAAAGCTAAAAGGTTTTCAAAAGGATTAGAAAAGTATAACATTAATGTTTTAAGTTTAAAAGATTTAAATGTTAAATTAGACGTTGAAGAAAACGGTAACACTGCAATTGAAAATGCATTAATAAAAGCAAGGGAATGTTATAAAATAACAAATATGCCAACAATCGGAATGGATGACACTTTGTATTTAGAAGGAGTAGATGATAGTCTTCAACCAGGAATGTATGTAAGAAGAGTCAATGGAAAAGTACTTAGTGATGAAGAAATGATTGAACACTATACAAACCTAGTAAAAAAATATGGCACTAATGGAAAACTAAATTGTAAATGGGTGTATGGACTTGCAGTAATTAACGAACTAGGAAGAGAGTTCACATACACATGGTATAAAGATGATTTTTATATGGTAGATATTCCATCAAAAATTATTAATCCGGGTTATCCATTAAATTCAATATCCAAATATAAGAAAATTGATAAGTATTTTACAGAAATAACTGATAAAGATAAATCTTTAATAGAATTTGATGAAAGTGATGTTGTTGAATTTATTAAAAATCATATTGAGTAGGAGATTAGATAAATGGAAAAAGTGTTTAATAAACTTGTAAGAGATAAAATTCCAGATATAATTAAAAGTAATAATGAGAAATGCGATATAAGAATTTTAAATGATAACGAATTTAAAAAAGAACTATATAAAAAATTATTAGAAGAAGCAAATGAAGTTATACATGCAAAAGATGATGAAGTAAAAGAAGAATTAGCAGATACTTTAGAAATAATTATTAAAATTGCAGAAATTTATAATAGTAATTTAAATGAAATAATTGAATTACGTGATAAAAAAAGATTAAAAAAAGGATCATTTGATAAAAAAATATTTTTAGAAAAGACATATTAGAATTATAGAGATAAAAAATCTCTTTTTCTTTACATAAATTATCAAAAAAACATGTAAATTTAAGAAAAAAATTGATAAAACAAAGGATTTGAAGTTATAATAAATATGAGTGAAAAAATAGAGGTAGTAATGAAAAGCAAAAATAGAAATTATTTCAAAAAATTAGACATCATAAGAATACTAGCATGTATAGCTATTTTTATGTACCATTTAGGATTTTTAAAAGGTGGTTACTTAGCAGTTTGTATTTTTTTTGTATTAAGTGGATACCTATCAGTTGAAAGTGCTTTAAAAA
>OIZL01000466.1_pt1 | contig 30077 bp, 26 predicted proteins | sample 1588541 | NCBI WGS metagenome assembly OIZL01 (sample SAMN03283285) | human gut metagenome | biome: human-associated habitat; material: feces | host: Homo sapiens | place: Peru | collected 2012 | reverse complement strand
GTACCTTGCGGGTTTTGCCGCCCGGGAGCGTGAGCGAGAGGCAAAACCCGTGAAAACTCGAAAAAGTGGCGCTCAGCCACTTTTTTGACATTCTCAGAGCGGTTCAAGGCGAGCCGCTCTTTTGATAATGGCGATAATGGCTTTACAGCTCTATTTTGCTCCATTTACCCTTATGAAAGCGGGCGTAGTTCAATACAAGCCTTGTACACTGGTCAACTATAAAGCCTATCCACGCGCCGTACACCCCAAGGCCGATGGGGTAGCACAGCAGGTAGGAAAGCCCCACCCTGAACGTGCCTATGCTCAAAAGGCTTGTGAGCGCAACATAGCGCGAATCGCCGGCCCCTCTCAGGCAGCCGGATATCACCACCTGAGACGTTTGTATCATGCATACAACGGCAACGAAGTAGCATAGCTTCATGCCAAGCGCTATAACGTGCGGATCGTTGGTAAAAAGGCCGTAAAGCTGCCGCCTGAATACTATCAGCAGCGCGGCGAGCGAGATGCCTATCAGCATGGAGCAGCGCTGGCCTATCTTGCCGTATATCGTGGACAGGTCGGGTCTTTTCATGCCGAGCGATTGGCCGACAAGGCTGCTTGAAGCCACGCCAAGGCCATCGGCAAAGGAGAATATGAGCTGGCTCAGGCTCATGCTTATCTGATGCGTTGCAAACTGTATCGTGCCCAGCCTTGCGATTATGCTTGAAAAGGCGAAAAGTCCGGCCCTTAGGCTTATCTGCTCGGTAAACGCACCGCCGGCAACGCGGCATACGCTTGAAAGCGTCTTTTTGTCAAAGCTCCATTTACCGCCGTCCACAAGATTTATGTCCCCCTTATGCGGGTGGAGCACGCTGTATAACGCCATCAGGAAAGCTACGAACGAGCCTATAGCCGTTGCTATAGCCGCGCCTACCACCTCGAGCCTTGGAAATATCCAACGCCCGTTTATAAGAAAGTAGTTGAATATTATGTTAACTATGTTCGCCGTAACGTTGGAGCGCATGCTGACCTTTGTGTTGCCGCAGCCTCTTTGCGCGGCGTTTATCGTCATGCCTATGCAGGCGAAGAACTGGCCGCTCATTATTATGCGGAAATATGTTGTGGAGTCGGCGATATATTCGTCCTGCGCACCGGCAAGGCGCATTATTGGCTCTGTCAAAAAGCAGGATATTGCCACCATTATCAGCCCCAACAGCACGCTTATTATAAGCGACTGCTTAAGCGTTCTTGACGCGCCTATCATGTCGCCCTCGCCGCGCCTTCTTGCGACAACGGCCGTGACGCCCATGTTGAGGGAAAGTATGCACGCCATCATCAGCATGCGCGGCTGACCCGTAACGCCGACGGCTGATATCGCCCTTGGGCCTAAGCTGCTGACCATCATGGTGTCCACGCTTGAAACAAGCGCCACAAGCACGCTTTCCACCGCGCTTGGCCACGCTATCGAAAGGCATCTTCCGTATGCCTGCTTAGCCGAAGGAAGCTCCCCCCGAATAAGGGAGGGAGCTACCATTTCCTTTGGTGAGAACAGTTTTTTTAACGGATTCGCCATAGCTTATTTCATCTTTATCTTGCTCCAGGCTTCGTTGTACACGCTTACAAACTCGCCAAGGTCGTGGAAAACGGTGCAGCGGTCCAGCACCTCTTTGGGAGGGTTGTAGGTCTCGTTTTCGGTAAAGTATTCGTCCAGCCTGTCCATAGCGGCCTGGTTGGGGGTGGAGTAGTATATGAACTCCGTATTGCGGGCGGCTATTGCGCCGTCATTCAAAAAATTGATGAAGGCATGCGCGGCTTCTGTGTTCTTGGCAGTCTTTGGTATAACTACGTTATCGAACCAAACGTTGCTCCCCTCCATGGGCACGGCGTAGGCAAGATCCTCGTTTTCGTCCATGCAGCAGAAGGCGTCGCCCGAGTATATAACGGCCATTGCCGCCTTACCGTTTACCATAGAGGAGCGCATATTGTCCGTACCAAAGCCCTTCCTCAACGGCTTTTGAGCTATGAGCAGGTCGCGCGCCTCGGCTATTTCTTCAGGGTTCCTTGTGTTAAGGTCATAGCCAAGATACTTAAGCGTTATGCCTATGGAGTCGCGCACGCTGTCGTACATCCATATCTGGCCGGCGTACTTTTCGTCCCAAAGTACGCTCCAGCTTGTTACGGGCTCCTCAACCATCTTTGTGTTGTACAGTATGCCTACCGTGCCCCACATATAGGGCAGGGAGTACTTGTTGCCGGGATCGAAGCTGTCGGTTATCTCAAGCTTGTCGGCGGCTATGTTCTTGGCGTTGGGCAGCTTATCCATGTCAAGCGGCATGAGCAGGTCGCTTGCTATAAGCTGCTCTATTATGTATTCGGAAGGGAAGCACATGTCGTACACGCAGTCTGAGGACTTGAGCTTTATCAGCATTTCCTCATTGCTGGTCATTTCGACATAGTTGACCTTTACGCCCGTTTCTTCTTCAAAAAGGGTTATGAGCTCGGGGTCGATATACTCGCCCCAGTTGAGTATGTTAAGCTCGCCGCCTATCTGGCCGTACTGGTCGCCGTCGGCAAAAACCTCGCCGTTATTGTTGTTGGCATCGTTTGCGCTGCCGCAGCCGGCAAAGGAGGCAAGCATCAAAAGGGCTAACACAGAGCAAAAGAATTTTTTCATTTTTGATTATCCTTTCATCTTTACTTTTTTGTTCTGTATCTCGTCCTCGCGCTCCTTGCTGATGCGCCTGAGGTTGACTATCAGCAAAAGGGTCACGAGCGGGATAAATATGATAGTTGCGAGCGCGGGATTCACGCCCTTTGCCCCGCGCGCGGCGGAGTAGATGTATACCGAAAGCGTACTCCTGAGATCCGAAACGAAGTAGCTTACCACAAAGTCGTCAAGCGACATAGTGAGCGCCATTATAAAGCCCGAGGTTATGCCCGGCATGATATCCGGTATCACCACCCGCCACATGGCCTGCATGGGCGAGCAGCCAAGATCGAGCGCCGCTTCGTAGAGCATGGAGGAGCTTTGCTTGAGCCTTGGCATCACCGAGAATATCACATACGGTATGCTGAAGGATATGTGCGCTATCAAAAGCTTCACTATATCGCTCACCCGCGCTATGCCGGATTTGGCAAGGATGCCGTTTACAAATGCGAACAGCATCATAAACGTTATGCCGGTAACAAGATCGGGATTTACCATGGGCAGCTGGGATATGTTCAGTATAAGGCTTCTTGTGCGCTTGCGCATCGCGTTTATGCCTATGGCTGCGGCGGTGCCTATCACGGTAGCTACGATGCTTGATATTATGGCGATCTCTATGGTCAAAAGCAGCGCGCTTCCGGCTTCTCCCGAAAACAGGTTTGAATAGTTTGCAAGCGTGAAGCCCTTCCACAGGCCAAGGTTAGCATACGACGTTCTTCTTCCGGAGGAAAAATCGTTGAACGAAAACACTATAAGATATAGTATCGGAAGATAGAGGAAGACGAGCATAAGCGCCAGATAAACATATTTGAAGGAGCCTTTGAGCCTTTTCACAGCAGGTTACCCCCTTCCTCATGGTCCTTGTCAAAGCGGTTCATTATGGCGGTGCTTATAAAAACGCACAGCAGCAATATTATGGAAAGCGTGCTGCCCACTGAATAATCGGCGGCGCCGCTTGAGCCGGCAGCCTGCTTAAAGGCCATCTCTATCTCGTTGCCGTAAAGGTTGTAGTTGCCGTTGCCTATAAGCGCGGGCACGGTGAAGGCCGTTATCGCCGGAATGAACACCATTGTTATGCCGGAAACTATGCCGGGTACGGACAGCGGGAGCACCACCTTGAAAAACGTCATTCTCTTGTTTGCGCCAAGGTCGCCAGAGGCCTCGATAAGGCTTTTATCTATTTTTGAAAGGCTGTTGTATAACGGCATAACCATAAACGGTATAAAGTTATACACAAGCACCATCATCACCGAGCCTACGCTGCCGGTCAGCGTTTTGTCCGCCCAGCCGAGCAGGTTGGGTATGGCGTATTCGAGTATGGCCTGCCATGCGTATGTGCGCAGGACGAAATTCATCCACATCGGCACAAAGAACAATACCGATATAAAGCCGGCCACGGATCTTCTCATATTCGAAAGTATGTATGCTACGGGATAGCCAAGAAGGAGGCAGAACACCGTTGTGCCGAAGGCTATCTCTATGCTTACCCAAAGCACGCGCCACTTTTCAGGATCGCTCAGCGTAGCCCAGAATTTTGAAAAGCTGAACGAACCGTCCACATTAAACGCATAGTAAAATATGAACAGCATAGGCACGGCTATAAAAAGTACCATCCACACTATGTATGGGTAGGCGAATACCTTGCGCTTCATTCGGCCTTATCCTCCAGCTCGGCGTCCATCTCCGCTTCCAGCAGCTCGTCTGCCGTGGTAAAATCAAGCTCCTCCGGCTTAAGGCTCTTGTGCATTATGTGTATGGCGTCGGGAAGTATCACTATGCCTACGTCGGTTCCCGGCTCAACATAGTCGGTAGAGTGTATCGTGAGCGTAACGCTGCCGCACTCCACCCTGAATTCATAATGCACGCCCATGAACAGCACGCTCTTTACCGTGCCGTAAAGATGCGCGCTTGCGCTGCCCTTGGGCACCATGTCTATATCCTCGGGCCTTACGACAACGTCAACAGGCTCGTTCCTTAAAAAGCCGGAGTCAACGCATTCGAAGTCCCTGCCCATAAAGCTCACAAGCAGATCCTTTTTCATTATGCCGGGCAGAATGTTGCTTTCGCCTATGAATTTGGCTACAAAAACGTTTTTAGGCTCGTTGTATACGTCGATAGGGGTGCCTATCTGCTGTATCTGGCCTTCGTTCATCACCACCACGGTATCGCTCATGGTGAGCGCCTCCTCCTGGTCGTGCGTTACGAATATAAACGTTATGCCGAGCCTCTGCTGCATCTTTTTAAGCTCCATCTGCATGCCCTTGCGCAGCTTAAGGTCAAGCGCGCCGAGCGGCTCGTCAAGCAGCAGCACCTGAGGGCGGTTTACAAGAGCCCTTGCTATTGCAACGCGCTGCTGCTGCCCGCCGGAAAGCTGGTCTATCCACCTTTTGCCGTAGCCCTTAAGGTTAACAAGCTCGAGCATTTCATTTACCCGCGAATCTATCTCGTCCTTCGGCAGCTTTTGTATCTTCAGCCCGAACGCCACGTTGTCGTATACGTTAAGATGCGGGAAAAGCGCGTATTTCTGGAACACCGTATTGACCCTGCGCTTATATGGAGGGATGGAGGATACGTCCTTGCCGTCTATAAGTATCCTGCCCTCCGTAGGCATGGTAAAGCCCGCGATAAGCCTGAGCATGGTCGTCTTGCCGCAGCCGGAAGGCCCTAACAGCGTAAGGAACTCGCCGTCCCTTATATAAAGATTGATCTTTTTAAGGGCGTCGTCTTCCCCATAGGTCTTGCGTATATCGATAAGGTCAATAAGATGTTTTGACATAGGCTTATACCCCGCTTACAAAATAATGATTAAAAGCTTGGCGGCGTGGATACCCAAAGCACCAGCGCCTCGCGCTTGGAATCGTTGGTTATATAATGCACGGCAGTCGGCTTGAAGCAGAAGCTCGAGCCGCGCCTTACCTTAAAGCTTTCGCCCCCAAGATGCAGCGTAATGCCGCCGGAAAGCACATAGCCGAACTCCTCCCCCTCATGGGGATCGTCCTCCCACGTTTTGCCGCCAGGCAAAAGGCTGACGAGTATAGGCTCAAGCGAGTTTTTCTGCGCGTTGGGGATAAGCCAGTGTATGGAATGGCCGGCCTCCTCATCTTCCTTTACAAAAACATCGTCCGCGCCGAAAACGACCTTCTCCTGAGCCGAGCTTTCGCTGAAAAAATCAGCCAGGCTCATACCCAGCGCTTCCAGTATATCGGTAAGTGTAGCGATAGACGGGGAGGTAAGGTCGCGCTCCACCTGAGATATGAAGCCCTTTGAAAGCTCCACCCTTGCGGCAAGCTCCTCCTGCGTAAGGCCAAGACTTACGCGCCTGCGCTTTATCTTTTCGCCTATTTCAAGCATCGTCATGCCTCCGTTTCCAATATCTAAACCGCAAGTTTAGAAACCCTAAACTGCCAGAGGATATTAAACCACGTTTGCCGAAACTTGTCAATATAGTATACATAAACTTTTGGTTTAGAAATACGTTTTTATAGTAAAATCGGATATGCGCGGCTGCAAAAGGCTTTTTTGCCCCGCGCACGGCCTTGGGCGCAGGCTGAGAAAAGCGGCTGAAAAACGCCGCGTTCTTAACATATCCTTACAAAGTGGACAACGAGGAGCAATAGAGGTATAATAGCTTAAATTGCTGAGGAAACGCCGATTTATCCGGCGCGGCGCCACGGCGGCTGATTGCCCTGCCGCAGCTCCCGTTTTATCGGTGCTTTCCTGAAAAACGCTCAAAAGGAGGCTGCCGTTGAGGGAATGAAGATAGTTATTGTCGGCGATGGCAAAGTAGGCTACACCCTTGCAAAAACCCTTTCGCAGGAGGGGCATGATATAGTTGTTATAGACAACAACAAAAGAATATTGCAGGAGTCTCAGGACGCGCTTGACGTGGCGGTGCTGGAGGGCAACGGCGCCAGCGTTGAGGTGCAGAGGGAGGTCAACGTTGCAAACTCCGACCTTCTTATAGCAGCCACGAACGGGGACGAGACCAACCTGTTATGCTGCATGGTGGCAAAAAAGCTCGGCTGCAAGCATACCATAGCAAGGGTAAGGAATCCTGAATACGATCAGCAGATACGCTTTATGCGCGAGGAGCTTGGCCTGTCCATGGTGATAAATCCGGAAAAGACCGCCGCGCTTGAGATATTCAGGCTTTTGCAGTTCCCCTCATTCTTAAAACGGGACTCGTTCGCAAGGGGCAGCGCCGAGCTTGTCGAGCTTAAGCTGAAAAAGGATAATCCGTTATGCGGCAAGGCGCTCATGCAGTTCAGGACCGTTGCCGACGTTAACGCGCTCGTCTGCGCGGTCGACAGATCCGGAAGGATATCCATACCAAAGGGCGATTTTGTGCTCGAGGCTGGTGACAAGATATCCATAGCCACCGATTCTGCCGACCTTGTAAGGCTTATAAAGAATCTTGGCGTATATTCGCCTAAGGCTCAGCACGTTATGATAGTTGGCGGAAGCAGGACGGCGACCTATCTTGCGCAAAGGCTGATAAGGAGCAAAACCAAGCTGACCATAATAGAGCAGGATCAAAAGCGGTGCGAGGATCTGTCGGAAGCGCTGCCGGCGGCCACTATAATACACGGCAACGGCACCGAGCAGGAGCTGCTTTTGAGCGAGGGCATAGCGAGCATGGACGCCGTTGTGACCCTTACCGGCATAGATGAAGAGAACCTTATAGTATCCATGTTTGCAAACTATCTTGGCGTACCTAAAACGATAACCAAGATAAACCGCACCGAGTATAACAGCATACTTGAAAGCAAGGGCATAGACAGCATAGTGAGCCCTAAGCTTTTGACCGCCAACGAGATAGTGCGCTATGTACGCGCCATGGAGGATACTATGGGCGGCAGCATATTGACCCTTTACAGAATTGCCGAATCGAGGGCCGAGGCGCTTGAATTCTCCGTAAAGGGAGAAGCGAGCTTTGTCAACATGCCTCTATACAGCCTGAGGCTGAAGCCGAGCGTGCTCGTTGCGGCCATAATAAGGGCAAGAAAGGTGATAATCCCTTCCGGCGCGGACGTTATGCAAAAGGGCGACAATGTGATAGTCGTCACGGCGGCCGATCATGCGATACGCGACCTTAAGGATATCTTTATGGGCGAAGCATGAACATAAAAGCTGTTGGATACTACATAGGCCATGTGTTAAGGCTTATAGCTGTAATGATGCTTCCGGCGCTGCTCATCGCCTTTTTCGGCAGGGAGGAGGGCACGGTGCTGGCGTTTGCGCTGAGCATGGGCATAACGATGGCTGCCGGCTGCCTTATGTTTTTGCTGAAAAGGCCTGGCGAGGGCGGCGTAAGGCCCGTTGAGGGCTTTATAACGGTCTCTTTGAGCTGGATACTGATATCCTTATTCGGCGCGCTGCCTTTTTATATAAGCGGCCAGATACCGCGTTTTATAGATTGCTTTTTTGAAACCGTGTCCGGCTTTACGACCACCGGCGCCACGATACTGACGAATATCGAGGGGCTTTCGCGCAGCCTGCTGTACTGGCGCTCATTTACGCATTGGATAGGCGGCATGGGCGTACTGGTGTTCATGCTGGCCATAGTTCCGCTATCCAAGGGCAACGGCGAAAGCATGCACCTGCTAAGGGCTGAAAGCCCGGGGCCGGCCGTGGGCAAGCTAACGGCAAAAATGTCCAGTTCTACAAGGGTATTATATCTGATATATGTGGCGATGACCGCCGTATTGGTGATATTGCTGCTGCTTGGCGGCATGCCGCTGTTTGACAGCATAGTAAACGCCTTTGCAACGGCGGGAACAGGCGGCTTTGCCATAAAGAATGCGAGCATAGCCGCGTACCCCAGCCACTATCTGCAAACGGTGATAGCCATAGGCATGGTGCTGTTCGGCGTGAACTTCAATGTGTATTACTTTATACTTATAGGAAAGGGAGTGCAGGCGCTAAAGGGGGACGACTTCAGGGCTTATATTGGCATAATAGCGGCTTCAACTCTGCTCATAGCCGTCAATATAATGCCCATATACAATAGCTTCGGCGAGTCGCTTCACCAAAGCTTCTTCCAGGTATCGAGCATAATTACAACAACGGGCTTTGTCACCACCGACTTTGATAAGTGGCCGGAGCTTTCAAGAATGATAATAGTCGCCCTTATGATAATAGGCGCGTCGGCAGGCTCAACGGGCGGCGGCGTTAAGATAGCAAGGGTGGTTATGCTGTTCAAATCCCTTAAGGTAGAGGTGCTGCGCGCCGTGCGCCCAAGAAGGGTGGAGACGATATGCATGGACGGCAAGCGCATAGACGCTTCCACAATGGGCGGGGTTTACGGCTACTTTGCGGCATTCGCAGCGATATGCGGCGCATCTATGCTTGTGCTGTCGCTTGACAATTTTGATTTTACTACTACCGTAACAGGGGTGCTGACGTGCATAGGCAATGTTGGCCCGGGACTGTCCATGGTGGGGCCTTCGGGCAACTTCAGCGCGATGTCCGACCTCAGCAAGATTGTGCTGTCGCTTGATATGCTGTTCGGCAGGCTGGAGATATTCCCGCTTATACTTCTGTTCAGCCCAAGGGTATGGAGAAGGAAGGGCTGATAAAAACGATGGCCGCCGCCCGTTCAGTGCGGCGGCCTTTTGCTTTTTCAGGCCTTGTCGCCTATTATCTTATCTATCTGCTCTTCTATGTGCAATAGCGAGCCCCTGTCTATAAGATAGTTAAAGGGTATAAGCTGCCCTCCGGCTGAGGTGTAGTCGTCAAGCAGCGTGCCTGTGGCCGACGGATCGAATATGGGCGAATTTGGCGCGGCTATTATTGCGGAGAACCTGCGCATGAAGCGGCGTATCGCCTTTGTGTCCGTATCGAAGCATACGGGCACGTTTTTGCGGTGGCTCGCAAACACCTCAAGCTGCTCCATTATTAGGTTTGCAAATTTGTTGCTTTGGCACAGTATGCCAAGACTGCACTCGTGAGGCAGCGCGCATATGCTGACTATGGTTTTTCTGCTCAAGGATACGTCCGCAGCCATGAGCTTTTCCTTGTTCCCTGTAAGGCTGTTTGCGACCGTGTCATAATGCGTTACCGTGGTCAGGACAAGGTCAAAGTCGTTCATAAGCTCGTCCGCATCGTCGTCCATTATTATAGTATCAACGAAAAAAGACGATACGACTATGCCTGGAATATAGCTGAGCTGGTTTTTTATGATTGAAAGCGATTCCGGGTTGCAGTCTATTACGGCGACCCTTGCGAAGCTTTCCGGCGGAGCTTTTTTGGCGAGCGCTATGTGCAAAAGCATGCCTATCTCCTTGTGGCTCAGGCCCATAGCGGTCATTTTATCGTATGTTTCCTCCATCAGCCTTGCCGCGCGCGCCCTGCGCTCAAGATCGGGGGCCTCTTTGTCGTTGTATACATAGCTGCCGCTGCCGTGTATCACCTCAATGATATTGTTATCGCTAAGCTCCTTGTAGGCGCGCTTTACCGTTCCCCTTGCAACGTCAAGCCTTTCGGCAAGCTCCCTTTCCGTAGGCAGCCTGTCCCCCGGCTTAAGCTCGCCGGACTTTATTGAGCGCGTGAGCTGCTCGACAAGCTGTTTATATATGGGCGTTTTTTTGTTAAAGTCTATGGTTATCATAATAATCTCCCAAAGTGGTACAGCATTTGGCGCGGAAGTGATACCAATTCAAGCTCAGTATTGCCCTGAAAAAACGATTGGTACATTATTGCCGGCTAAAATTGATATATTTGTACCCATAATCTATAATTAGAGTATACCAATTCAACCGTACCAATTCAATATCAATTTGAAGGGAGCAATATTTATGATACTGTTAAACGGCCGCGAGCTTACCGTGGAGCAGGTGATACGCGTAAGCAGAGGATATGAGAAGGCGGCTATAGCCGAGGAAGCCAAGGGGCCTATGGATACAGCCCGTGCCTACGTTGAAAAGAAGGTTGAGGAAAACGCCGTTGTCTACGGCCTGACTACAGGCTTTGGCAAATTTCAGGATAAATATATATCGAAAGAGGATACCGCCGCATTGCAGCGCAACCTTATAGTATCGCACGCCTGCGCGATGGGCGAGCCGTTCCCCGAGGACGTAACAAGGGGCATAATGCTTTTAAGGTGCAACGCGCTTTGCCGCGGCAATTCCGGCATACGCAGAAGCACAGTCGAAACGCTTCTGGCCATGCTCAACGCGGGCGTTACCCCCGTTATACCGCAGAAGGGCAGCCTTGGCGCCAGCGGAGACCTTGCGCCGCTTGCGCACATGGTGCTTGTTATGATAGGCGAGGGCGAGGCCGTATACAGGGGAGAAAGACTGAGCGGGGCAGAGGCGATGAAGCGCGCCGGCATACCCGCGGTGCAGCTCGCCGCAAAAGAGGGGCTTGCGCTTATAAACGGCACGCAGGTGATGACCTCCGCCGGCCTTCATGCGCTGTATGGGGCGATGAAGCTTATGAAGACCGCGGATATAGCCTCCGCAATGACTACGGAGGCGCAGCTTGGCATAACCAAGGCGTTCGATAAAAGGGTGCATGAGCTCAGGGGCCACGCGGGCCAGCTTGAAAGCGCCGAAAACATAGCCAGGCTGCTGCAGGGCAGCAGGCTTTCGTTCCCCACGCAGCCGAACAAGGTTCAGGACGCCTATTCGATACGCTGCGCACCGCAGATACACGGCGCCAGCAGGGACGCCATAGGCTATGTTTACTCCGCCGTTTCGCGCGAGATAAACGCGGTTACAGACAATCCCATAATATTTCCCGATGACGACGACGCTATATCCGGCGGCAACTTCCACGGCCAGCCTATGGCCCTTGCGTTCGATTTTTTGGGCATAGCCGTAAGCGAGCTTGCGGACATTTCCGAAAGAAGGCTTGAAAGAATGGTGAATCCTCAGCTTTCAAACGGCCTGCCCGCGTTCCTTACAAAGGACGGCGGCCTCAACTCCGGCTTTATGATAGCCCAGTACGCCGCGGCCAGCATGGTGAGCGAAAACAAGGTATACGCCCACCCTGCAAGCGTGGACTCCATACCTTCAAGCGCGAATCAGGAGGATCATGTGAGCATGGGAACTACCGCCGCAAGAAAAGCAGGAATGATACTTGATAACGCCGAAAAAGTAATAGCGATAGAGCTGTTTGCGGCGTTCCAGGCGCTGTACCTGAGGGGCAGCGAAAAGCTTGCGCCGGCAACTAAGGCGGTATGGGACGAGATAGCCGGGGCGGTAGAGCCCGTTAAAAAGGACGTTGTAATGTACCCCAGGCTCAACGCGCTTGAAAAGCTTGTAAGGGACGGCAGCATAATAAAGGCGGCCGAGAGCGTTTGCGGCGAGCTTAACTGAGCTTAACAAAACGACACGGACAAGATAAAATACAAAATAACAGGGAGGAAGAAAACATGAGCAACATGGACGCGGCAAAGGCAATGACGATAAAGCTTGACGCTGTTTTGCCCGAATACCCGGGGTTTGTCGAGGGTATAAGGCGCGCGCCGGACAGGGGCTTCAGACTGACAAAGGCGCAGGCTGAGACGGCGCTGAGGAACGCGCTGCGCTATGTTCCGGAGGAGCTGCATGAAGAGCTTGCGAGCGAATTTATGGAGGAGCTTGTTACCCGCGGCCGCATATATGCATATAGATTCCGCCCTCAGGGGCGCATATACGGCAAGCCCATAGATCAATACAAGGGCAACTGCATCGAGGGCAAGGCCTTTCAGGTGATGATGGATAACAACCTTGATTTTGAGATAGCGCTTTATCCATACGAGCTTGTAACATACGGCGAGACCGGCTCCGTATGCCAGAACTGGCTGCAATACAGGCTGATAAAGAAATATCTTGAGCAGCTTACCGAAAATCAGACCCTTGTTGTGGAGTCGGGGCACCCGCTGGGCCTGTTCCCGTCGCGCCCAGAATCGCCAAGGGTGATAATTACCAACGCGCTCATGGTAGGCATGTTCGATAATGCGAAGGATTGGGAGATTGCGGAGGAGATGGGCGTTGCCAACTACGGCCAGATGACCGCGGGCGGCTGGATGTACATAGGGCCGCAGGGCATAGTACACGGCACGTTCAACACCATACTCGGCGCGGGCAGGAAGTTCCTTGGCATAGACGAAAAGGACGATCTGCACGGGCGTCTGTTCGTATCCAGCGGCCTTGGCGGAATGAGCGGAGCCCAGCCCAAGGCGGCCAACATAGCAAATGCCGTCGGCGTATTTGCCGAGGTTGACCGCAGCAGGATAGACACCCGCTTTAATCAGGGCTGGGTAGACAGGGTCAGCGGCAGCCTTGAAGAGGTGTTCGCTATGGCGAAGCAGGCGCTTGAGGCGCAGAAGGGGCTTTCCATAGCGTATCACGGCAACATAGTGGACCTGCTTGAGTATGCAGTGAAGAACGATATACACATAGACCTTTTAAGCGACCAGACCTCCTGCCACAATGCGTACGAGGGCGGCTATTGCCCCGTAGCGCTCACGTTTGAACAGAGGACGGAGCTGTTGCACAGCGACAGGGAAAGGTTCTGCAGGCTTGTTGACGAATCGTTGCACAGGCACTTCCATGCCATACAGGCGCTTTGCAAAAAGGGCACATATTTCTTTGACTACGGCAATTCCTTCATGAAGGCGGTGTATGACAGCGGGGTAAAGGAGATATCCAAAAACGGCCATGACGAAAAGGACGGCTTCATATTCCCCTCCTATGTTGAGGATATAATGGGGCCGGAGCTGTTCGATTATGGCTATGGGCCGTTCCGCTGGGTATGCCTGTCCGGCAGGAGCGAGGATCTTGACAAGACCGATATGGCCGCGATGAGCTGTATAGACCCGAACAGGCGCTTTCAGGACAGGGATAACTATATATGGATACGCGACGCAAAGAAGAACAGGCTCGTAGTAGGCACTCAGGCGAGGATACTGTATCAGGATGAGCTTGGCAGAATGAGGATAGCGTTAAAGTTCAACGAAATGGTGAGGAACGGCGAGATAGGCCCCGTAATGCTCGGCAGGGACCATCACGATGTTTCCGGCACCGATTCGCCGTTCAGGGAGACCAGCAACATAAAGGACGGCTCAAACGTTATGGCGGATATGGCGGTGCAGTGCTTTGCAGGCAATGCGGCAAGGGGCATGAGCCTGTGCGCGCTGCATAACGGCGGCGGCGTGGGCATAGGCAAGGCCATAAACGGCGGCTTCGGCCTTGTGCTTGACGGCAGCGAAAGGGTGGATAACGTTATACGCTCCGCCATGAGCTGGGACGTTATGGGCGGCGTTGCCAGAAGGAGCTGGGCAAGGAATCCGCACGGCATAGAGACGGCTATCGATTACAACGCAAGAAGGGCCGGCGAGGGCCACATAACCATACCCTATACGGTCGATGACGATATAATCGAAAAGGCCGTAAGCGCAAAGCTGTAAGGAAGCATATACGGCCGTATTGGCCGCAGAACAAAAACAGAAAGGACTACCCCTTAAAATGGAAAGAATAGTTGAATGTGTACCTAATATAAGCGAGGGCAGAAGGAAAGAGGTTGTTGAGGCCGTGGTGAACGAGGTCCGCTCGACAGCCAACGTTACCCTGCTTGATTATTCAAGCGATGAAAGCCACAACCGCTCCGTCATCACCTTTATAGGCGAGCCGGAAAGCGTTGTTGAGGCGGCGGTGAAGCTTGCCAAAAAGGCCGCTGAGCTTATCGACCTTACCAGGCATACCGGCGAACACCCGAGAATGGGCGCGGTAGACGTTATACCGCTTATACCCATAAGGGGCATATCAAAAGAAGAGACGGTGGAGCTTTCCAAAAAGCTTGCTGAAAGGGTGTGCGAAGAGGCCGGTATGCCCGTGTTCCTATATGAGGAGAGCGCGTCGGCTCCAAACAGGGTCAATCTTGCCTCCATACGCAAGGGCCAGTTTGAAGGCATGGCCCAGAAGGTACTTGAGCCTGAATGGGAGCCTGACTTCGGCGGCAGAAGGATAAACCCGACCGCCGGCGTGGCAGCGGTTGGCTGCCGCATGCCGCTCGTTGCGTTCAACATAAACCTTTCAACGGACGATGTGAGCATAGCAAGCAGGATAGCCAAGATAATCAGGCGTTCCTCCGGCGGACTTGACTGCGTGAAGGCGCTCGGCATAATGCTTGAGGAGCGCAATATCGCCCAGGTGTCCATAAACATGACGGATTTTACAAGGACGCCGCTATACAGGGTGCTTGAGATGGTCCGCTTTGAGGCTGCGCGTTACGGCGTGCATGTCATAGGCACCGAGATAATAGGCCTTACGCCCATGCGCGCGTTGGTGGACTGCGCGGAATACTATCTGCAAATAGAAAACTTCAGCGCGGATAAGCAGGTGCTTGAAAACTACATTCAGTAAGCCGCAAGCCGGATATAAAGCAACAGGAGACTTTAATATGCCTACCTTAGTATATAACATAGGTATTTTGCAAACCGCTTTGGGAAGCTCCCCCTTAAGGGGGGAAGCCCAGGGCGTCAATAAAAAATATAAAAACGCCGCGGTGCTTATTGAGGACGGCGTTATACAGGCCGTGTATGAAAACGGCGAAACGCCCACGCTCGGCGACGACGCCGTATTGATAGACGCTAAGGGCAGGCTTGCAACGGCGGGCTTTATAGATGCGCACACGCACCTTGTCTTTGGCGGCTGGCGGCAGAATGAGATACCCTTAAAGCTTAAGGGGGCAAGCTATCTTGACATATTAAATGCCGGCGGCGGCATACTTTCAACCGTAAGGGCCACAAGGAGCACGGGCGAAAACGAGCTTTTTGAAAGAAGCATGGGCTTCCTTGACGAGCTTATGGGCCAGGGCGTTACAACCGTTGAGATAAAAAGCGGCTATGGGCTTGACAAGGCCAACGAGCTTAAGCAGCTTAATGTGATAAAAAGGCTTGCCAATAGCCATAAGATAGGCGTTGTGGCGACATATCTGGGCGCGCATGCCATACCCGAAGAATACAGGGGCAGGGCCGCAGAGTATATCGATTTTATAATAAAAGAGGTGCTGCCCATAGTAAAAGCGGAGCAGCTTGCCGAATTTTGCGACGTATTCCTTGAAACAGGCGTATTCGATGCGGAGCAGAGCAGAAGGCTGCTTACCGCCGCAAAGAATATGGGCTTTAGCATTAAGATACATGCGGACGAGATAGACGAGCTTGGCGGCAGCCGCCTTGCGGGCGAGCTTAAGGCTGTTAGCGCGGAGCATCTTATAGCGACGGGGGAGGAAGGTATGCAGGCGCTGAGCGAGGGCGGCGTTATAGCGGCGATTTTGCCGTGTACCTCGCTTTACCTTAACAAGACCTTCGCAAGGGCGAGGGACATGATAGCCCATAATATCCCCGTCGCCGTTGCTACGGACTTTAACCCGGGAAGCTGCCCCTCGCTTAACATGGGGCTTTGCGTTACCATGGCGTATCTGAAGTACCGCATGACTCCGGAGGAGATACTTTCCGCGGTGACTATAAACGCCGCCTGCGCATTGAACAGGGGCGACAGCCTTGGCACGGTTGAGGCCGGAAAGCGCGCAGACATGGTGATATGGAACGCATATGATATGGAGACGCTTTGCTACAGAATGGGCTCCAACCTTGCCGCAACGGTTATAAAGGACGGCTGCATAGCCTGCACGAACGATAGATGAATATAGGGGAGCCCTGAGCTTCGGCACGGCGTCACGGCGGCCGAACATTGCGTCACAGCTCATGCAAAAAGCCTCTATGCAGCTTGCGCTTTTTTGCACCGCTCTGACAAAGAACCGTATCGCCATGCTGCCGCGCCACGCTTGATGGGCGCTTCCATAGCCATATGCCGCAAAACGCGGCGGAATAACAAAGGAGGATATCAATATGCTTAGCGAACTAAGTATAAAAGAATACATGCAGCTGCTTGCAAGCGACGCCCCGGCTCCTGGCGGCGGGAGCGCGAGCGCGCTGTGCGGCGCGCAGGGTGCGGGACTCTGCGCCATGGTTGCGGCGCTTACCGTTGGCAAAAAGAAATATGAGGAGCATCACGAGCTTTGCGCCGGTGTGTTTGAGGAGGCGCGCCGGCTCACAGGCAGTATGACAAAGCTGATAGATAAGGACACGGCCGCGTTCAACCTTGTTTCCGCCGCATACAAGCTGCCCAAGGAGACGGACGAGCAGAAGGCGGAAAGGAGCAAAGCCATAGCTGAGGCTATGCTCAGCGCGACTATGGTGCCGTATGAAACGCTCACCCTTTCGCTTGAGGCGTTAAAGCTGTGCCAAAGGCTGATAGGCAAAAGCAACCCAAACTGCGCAAGCGATATAGGCGTGGGCGCGCTGAATCTTTTATCATGCGCCAGGGGGGCATGGCTAAACGTGCTAATAAACCTGCCTTCCCTTGCGGATAAGGAGCATGCTGAAAGGCTAAGAGCCGGCGGGGCGGGCATAGTAAGCGAATGCGAAAAGCTTGCGGGCGAGATATATTCCGCAATAGAAGCGGCAATGGCGAATTGAAGGCTAAGACATGCGCGATATGGGAATTAAGGAGCTGCGCGGCGCGCCCGTGGCTGCCGGGATAGCGGAAACGCTCAAGCCGAGGATAGCCGCGCTTGCGGCGCAAAACAGCATACCATGCCTGGGCGTGCTGCGCTTTGGCCAAAGGGAAGAGGATATAGCATACGAAAAGGGCCTGACTAAGCGCTTTAATGCGGCGGGGGCCTGCGTAAAGGTAAAGGCCCTGCCTGAAGATGCGGACGGGCTTGCCGCTCAAGCCGCGCTTACGGAGCTTAACGACGATAAATCGGTACACGGTATATTGGTGTTAAGGCCGCTGCCGGCCCGTATAGATGAAGATAAGCTTATGCGCCTGATACCTGCCGAAAAGGATGTGGACGGCATGGGCATGCTCAATGCCGGCCTGCTGCTTATGGGCAAAAGCTGCTTTGCGCCCTGCACGGCGCAGGCGGTAATGGAGCTTATAAGCTATTATGGCATAGAGCTTAATGGCAAAGCCGTATGCATTATAGGCCGCAGCAATGTTGCCGGCAAGCCGCTCGCCATGCTGCTGCTGAAGGAAAACGCTACGCCTACCATATGCCACACCAAAACGGCGGATATAAAAAAGGCTTGCCTTGACGCGGACATCATAATTGCCTCCGCAGGGAGCGCGGGAATGTTAAAGACGGATATGGTGAACGAAGCAAGTGTGCTTATAGACGTAGGCATAAACCTCGTTGGCGGCAGGCTCACAGGCGACGTGTCAAGGGAAGCCTGCGAAAGGGCCGCAATGTATACGCCCGTGCCCGGAGGCATAGGCGCGGTCACTACGGCTGTGCTGCTCATGCATACTGTGGAGGCTGCCGAGAAGGCGCAAGTATAAGCCTAAGCTTTTGTTATTTGGAGGAATGATGTGAAAAGGACTGCGCTCATTATTCTGGCGCTTGTTGTGCTCGTTTTGCTCACGGCCTGCCAAAAGAAGGTTGCAACATACACCATAACCATGCAGGACGGCACGCCGTATACGGTAAACACCTCGGCAAAAACGGTGTTTGACGGCATGTACACATATACATATGAGTTTTACGGAAACTCCGAAAACTATACCCTGACCCTTACCTATCCGGACTCAAGCACATACTCTTACCGTATGCAGGCAGGAGCATTGGTTGGCTATGGGGCTGCTTTTGACGGGGCGAGCGGCTATGCCGAGCCTGACATACTAAAAGAAGCGCTCTCCCAAGCCGCGCCGAGCAAGCGCACGCCGGAGCGCACAGCTATAATAATTGTGCTTATACTGGCCGGAGCCATAACCCTGGCTGCGCCGAGGTTTGCATGGTTCATAGGCTACGGCTGGCGCTTCAAGGATTCAGAGCCTGGCGAATCGACGCTGATTATAAACCGCATAGGCGGCGCCATAGCGATAATAGTCGGCATCGCCATGATAATATTCAAATGAATTAAACAGCCAAAGCACAAAGCCGCCCTGACAAAGCCTTTACGGGCGGCTCATCTGAATATGGCGGCATCGTCTATGGGGCAGGTGCGCACCGCCACGCGGCCGATTATGCGCTCCGCGCTTATTATCAGGGCTTCAGGCTCCGATGAAACAAGCTCTTCCCTTTTATCGGGCAGCAGCAGAAAGAAGCCCTGCTCTATTTCTGCCGCCGGCATATCGAGCCTTGATGCGGAACCGGTGTAGTCCTCCTCAAGCAGGCAGCCGTTTATGTATACCTTCCCGCAGGCTATCTCAGCCTGCTCGTTTGGCAGCGCTATGACGCGGCCGGTGTATATATCGCCGCCCAAAGGGGCGCGGTAGCAAACCATGTCCCCCCTTTTTGGTGAGGAGAAGAACAAAGCCAGCTTGTCGCAAAGAACTATGTCCCCCCTGTTGAGCGTTGGCGACATGCCGTTGTCCTGAATGGCTACGGCTGTGAACCAAAGCGTAAATATCAGCGCCACAACGGCGCCCGCAGCGAGTATGCAGGCAGCAAGCGTGTATATGTTAAGCTTAAGGTAGCTTTTTTTGTTCCTGGAGGATCTTGGGGAAAGCTCCATCAATTATACGCTCCTTCTTGCGTTAAGCGGCCATATGACGTAGTGAGCACGGGCTGCTACCCTTTCGTAGGGTATGGAGCCAACGCCCCAGGCGCGGCTGTCGCGGCTGTAGTTGCGGTTATCGCCGACAACAAAAACGCTGTTTTCGGGTATCACGGTTTCCCCCATGTCAAGGGCTATATTGCCGCGATCGTCCCAATATTCGGATTCGTCAAGCTCCTCGCCGTTAACGTAAAGTATGCCGTTTGTTATGCTTACCGTGTCCCCTGGCAGGCCTATCACGCGCTTGACGCAGCTTGCGGTATAGCCGGGATAGTAGCATATGACTATTTCCCCGCGCTTAGGCGGCTCAAACCACAAGCTGACCTTTTCAACAAACAGCCTTTCATTGTTCTTAAGGGTAGGCCACATGCTATCGCCGTCCACACGAACAGGCTCGGTTATAAAAAGCCTTATTGAAAGCGCTATAGCCAGCACCATTATAAGATACAGTACGAACTGTATGTTTGAATCCCTTTTGTAGGGCGCGTCGTTTTCATGCGCCGCCTCAGCGGACTTCTTAAGACTGCTGAGCTGAGCCTTTGTTAATTGCTTTGCCTGTTCCATCATTCGTTTTTCCCTTCGGCAGTTTCTGATATTGCAGCCTGTGCCGCGCCCTGTGCGGCGGCTATGATGCGCTTTGCCCGCTTCAAAAACTCCACCCTGTCCATCATCACCACGCGCGCGCAGCCGCAGCATTTCAGCTTGACGTCCGCGCCGGTCCGTATTACGAGCCAGTCGTTGCAGCCGCACGCATGCGGCTTCCTCATCTCTATCCTGTCCCCTAAGCCAAAGTTGGTTATCATATCCGGCTCCTAAAATGAGTATTTTGCCGTTAAACGGCCGCTGTAAAGAGTATGCGCGGCTTAGTTAGCCCCTTCGTCAAAGCGTGACGGCGGGCAGCCGCAGCCTGCAAGCTTCACGCCCTCCTTAACGAATCGTGCATATATCCTTTCCGTAAGCTCGCGCTGCACGGCCCAATGCTCAAGCGGCTTTACCGGCATTATCATTCTAAGCGTTTTTGCATAGGCTGAAACAGCGTTTACGCCCAGCATTTGCGGCTTTGCTGCGGCCCTGTCCTTAAGCTCGTCAAACATGCGTTCACCCTCTTCAAGCATTATCGCCTTGACCCTTTCACAATCGGCGTCTATCGCTACCGGCGCATCTATTACGGCAAGCGAATCGGAGCGCGAATAGTTGGTCAGCGCCTTTATGGAGCCGTTAGGCACAACGCTTATCTCTCCGGTAAATGTGCGGATAGTAGTCGTTCTCAAGGTTATGGCCTCCACCGTGCCGGTTATGCCGGAGATAGAAACGTAATCGCCAACGCAGAACTGATCCTCAAACAGCAGGAAGAAGCCGCTGACTATATCCGATATAAGGCTCTGCGCGCCTATGCCGAGTACTACGCCGCCTATTCCGGCGGCAGCCAGCAAGGAGCGCACACTTGAGCCGAAGCCAAGCTCGCTTGCTATAAGCGCCGCCGCCATAAAGTAGGTGATGTATTTGATTATGCTGACGACAAGCGTGCGGAGCGTTTGTATTTTATTCTGCCTTGCCTGGTCAAGGTGCAGCTTGCTGAGCTTAAAGGCCTTGTTTAGGACATGCCTAAGCAGAAACGACACCAAAAATGTCGCCAGCAGTATAAGCGCTATATCGATTATAGTGGAAACGAAGCCAAGGCCCTTTTCGGCTAACGCCTTATCCACGGAGGTTATAAACAGCGCCATAGCCCCTCCAAATGCCCATGATACGCAAAGCGCAAAGGACATGACTTTTTATTGAAATATTATACCAGCGCTTATATTGCGCGTCAATCAATCCTCAGCCTCGCCGTCAAAGCCCATCATGCCGCCGCTGAACAGGCCGCCGCCGCTTGGCGTCTGATAGCTGTAATCAGGAACGCTTACATTGGTCCGCATCAGTCCGGCTTCCGCGTAGGCAAGGTCGAGCAGCTCGTTCATCTGGGCCGAATAGATGTCAAGATACGGCTTACATTCGCGCCTTATGGCTGTCTTAAGCTCGCCCCTTAATGATGAAAGCCTGCTTTTTGTGCCGCTTGAAATATAGGGGCCGTAGCTTTGCACAAAGCTTTTTGCTTCATTATATAGATTGGCTGCCGTGTAAAGCTCGCTTTGTATAGCGGCATTGTTGAGTGCGGCATTGGCCAATATGGCTTCGCCGTCAACCTCGGGGTCTATTATAACGTCGGCATTGAAAACGTCTTTTATAAGCGTTTTAAGCTCCTCCGCGTCAACGAGCCATACGTCCCTTTGATAAAGGCTGGCAAATTTTCCTTTTACCATATGCCTGTTCAGCTGCTCGCTGTCCATGCGCACGGCTATAAGCGAAAGCGAGCATATCTGCTCAAAGGAAAGGTCTGTGTCAATGCAGTCCGATACGGCCTTGTATATCTTTGGTATGTTGGCTATCTGGCCGGTGGACTTCATCTGCTTAAATATAGCCATAAGCATACGCTGCTGCCTGTCCGCCCTTGCGGTGTCGCTGCTGCCCTTCCTTTGCCTGCAATAGTCAAGCACGGCCTGGCCGTCAAGGTGCTGCAGGCCCGGGTGCAGCTCACGCCCGTTCATGTATACGTCTATATCCACCTCATAATCCACGCCGCCCATAGCGTCAACTATTTCCTTAACGGCGTTCATATCAAAGCTTACATAATAGCTTACCGGTATGCCGCCTATAAGCCGGCTCACGGTGTTCATCTCGCTTTGATAGCCGCCGTGCTTCATCATGCCTCCCCTTGAAAATGCCTCGTTTATCTTATTGAAGGGATCAAGCTCGTCTATAAGCAGGCCGTCCTTGTCATAAAGCTGGACATAGCTGTCCCTGGGGAAGGTTATCATGTCAACATCGCCCGTTTTGAAGTTGAGCGTTACAAGTATTATCGTATCCGAGCGGAAGGAGTTGGACTCCGCCCTCTCCACGCTCCTGTCTATACCCATAACAAGTATGTTGACACGGTTCTTCATAAAGGAAAGGTCGGCCATGCCCTCAAGCTCGGCCTCGCTGATCGGCGTTGCGGTAGGCTCAGGCGTAGGCTCAACAGGCGCCGCCGAAGCTTCCGGCGGGGCTGCGGGCGGAGCCTGTGTAACGGTAGCCTCCGGCGCAACGGTCACCGGCTCGCGTGTTACGGGCGCGTCGGCAAACACGTTGCCCGGGTCGTTCACGCGCAGATAGAATATCGCTATGGCGCCAAGACAAACGAACAGCGCGGCGGCCAAGACTATCAATATTGTTTTAAGAGCCTTTTTCATCGATTTATGCCTTTCCAGCGGCGCAAATGCTTTTAGCGCCGGCCAAACAGGATTATACATCATTATAACAGATATGGCTATAAACAAACCGGCGCCGAAAATGAACTGTTTTTGAATTTTCCGAGCCGCAGAAAAAGGGCTGAATGTGCCGCAGGATACCACGGATATATTATATACAATTTCTTGACTTTTTTGTGAAAACACCGTTGACATTGGGATTATATATATGTATAATACACGCATTAGAGTGTTTGCGATGTCTGACCTGCAGAGGTATATATCAGACAACCTTATAATATATATTATAATATACTATAACCATATCGAGCTGTATCGGTATGTTGTAGCTGTATTATGATTATAAATTGTTTTGTTTTAATAAAAAACAGGAGGTATCCCATGGACAATCAGTTGAAGAAAAAGTATGGTTTGTTCACAGCCATATGCATGGTAGTCGGCATCGTAATAGGCTCCGGCGTGTTTTTTAAGGCGCAGACCATATTGAACATTACGATGGGCGATCTGCCGCTGGGCATATTGGCGTGGATAATCGGCGGCGTGATAATGCTTATATGCGTTCTTGCGTTTTCCATGATGGCGCAAAAGTACGTTAAGGTGAACGGCATAGTGGACTATGCTGAAGCTACTGTAGGCAAAAAATACGGCTATTATGTCGGCTGGTTCATGACGACCATCTATTATCCAACGCTTACAAGTGTGCTTTGCTGGCTCTCCGCAAGATATACGCTTGTATTCATAACCTCCTGCTGGCCTGACTTTCCGCTTATAATCCCCGCTGCGGAGGGCGGCTGCGTAATAGGGCCTGAATGTATAGCGCTCATGCTGTTCTATATGTGCTGCGCATACTTTGTAAACGCAATATCGCCCAAGCTTGCAGGCAAGTTCCAGACCAGCACTACCGTTATAAAGCTTATCCCTCTCGGGCTGATGGCTGTGGTAGGCATAATAGCCGGCCTTGTCAGCCCGACCCATATGCTTGTAAACAACTTTACCGCCGCGCAGAATATTATACTGCCGGACGGTACGACTAAAACCTCCCTGCTGCTTGCGGCGGTTTGCGCAACGGCCTTCGCCTATGAGGGCTGGATAATAGCCACCAGCATAAACGCGGAGCTTAAGGATGCGAAGAAGAACCTGCCAAAGGCCCTTACCATCGGCGCGATAGTAGTAGTTTCCGTGTACATAGCATACTACCTTGGCGTGGCCGGCGGCGCAAGCGTAGAGACCCTTATGCAGGACGGCGCGACCACGGCGTTTACGAACATATTCGGCGGCGTGCTTGGCAATATACTCAACCTGTTCATAGCGATATCCTGCATGGGTACTATGAACGGCCTTATGCTCGGCTGCACACGCGGCATGTACGCGCTTGCTACCAGGGGCGAAGGCCCAAAGCCCGAGGTGTTTGCCCAGATAGACCCCGAGACCAACATGCCCAACAACGCCTCCATATTCGCGCTGCTCATGTGCGGCTTCTGGGGACTGTACTTCTATCTGGCGTGTCTGGCTGGAACGTGGAGCGGCCCGTTCGCGTTCGATTCGTCTGAGCTGCCCATAATAACCATATACCTTCTTTACATTCCCATATTCATAGTATGGATGAAGAAGGAGAAGGACGAAAAAGCTTTCAAGCGCTTTGTGCTGCCGATACTCGGCGTATTAGCCAGCATGTTCATGGTGTATGCCAGCATAGTCGGCCACGGCATGGAGAACGTTTGGTACCTTATAGTATTTGCCGTATTCATGGCTATAGGCTGGCTGGTCAACAGAAAGAATAAAAAGATCTAAAGCGGCATAAGCAAGCCGGAACAACAAACGACAGTATATCCCCGCAGCCGATGCTGCGGGGATACAGAGTTTCGAAAAGTGGCTATTCGCCACTTTTTCGAGTTTTTACGGGCTTTGCCTCTCGCTCAAGCTCCCGGGCGGCAAAACCCGTAAAGTACGAAAACCTCTGGGTTTTCATCCGTTCTGACGTGCATGCCGTCAGAGCCGGAATAAAGCTTAAGGGGCTTGCACCCTTTAACGACCCCGCGGTTTATCTGCATGGATAATTATATGGATTAGATTACAGCATATAAGGCGATCAATCATTGTTAAAATCAATAATAACCATTCTTTATTCAAAAGCAGAATTAGCCAATTCATGCTATACATTCTATAATTAACTCATGGAAGCACTGATCGAACCGGCGCGGCATCATGGCTGCTGATCATTCCGTCACAGCTTATGCAAAAAGCCTCGACATAGCTCCGCTGTGCCTGCGTTTTTTGCCCGGCTCAGACAAAAACCATCTCACCTGCCGCCGTCTCTTATTTGATCGGCACTTCCCCAGCGCGGCATGTACGCGCTATGGAATTTTATTTTATTGTAGGAGATACGCATATGAAAAAGGTAAACTGGTTGGTCGTTATCGCCGGCACAATAGTCGGCATTGCGGCTGTGCTGCTCACCGTGCTTGGCAACCCCAAGAACATGGGCTTCTGCATAGCCTGCTTTTTGAGGGACATTGCCGGCGCGTGCAAGCTGCATGGCGCGGCTGTTGTTCAGTATGTAAGGCCTGAGATAATAGGCCTTGTGCTTGGTTCCTGCATAATGGCGCTGATAACCGGCGAATGGCGCTCAAAGGGCGGCTCTTCACCGGCTACAAGGTTCGTTCTCGGCGCGTTTGTTATGATAGGGGCGCTTGCGTTCCTCGGCTGCCCGCTGCGCATGGTAATACGCCTTGGCGGCGGCGATCTTAACGCGCTTGTCGGCCTTATCGGCTTTACGATAGGCATTTTCATAGGAGTTCAGTTCACAAAGCGCGGCTTTTCCCTTAAGCGCAACTATACACTCGCTGTCACCGAGGGCAGCGTCCTCCCTGCGCTTATGATAGGACTCCTCATATTGGTTATCGCCGTACCCTCGCTCTTTAATTCAAGCGAAAAAGGCCCCGGCTCAATGCATGCCAATATGTTCATCGCTCTGGGCATAGCGCTTATAGTTGGCGCGCTTGCGCAGAGGAGCCGTCTTTGCATGGTTGGCGGCATACGCGATGGCATGATGTTTGGCGATTTCAAGCTGCTGTATGGCTTTGTGGCCATATTCCTCGTGGTGCTTATAGGCAATCTTGCGCTTGGCAGCTTCAAGCTCGGCTTCAGCGGTCAGCCTGTTGCGCATAGCGACCATGTTTGGAATCTGCTCGGCATGCTGCTGGTCGGCTGGGGCTCGGTATTGCTCGGCGGCTGCCCGCTCAGGCAGCTTATACTTGCGGGCGAGGGCAATGGCGATAGCGCCATAGCCGTGCTTGGCATGATAGCTGGAGCTGCGTTTGCGCACAACTTTGGCCTTGCCGGAGCCGCCGCAACGGCCGAGGCTGCCGGCGGCGTAGGCACAAACGGCAGGATAGCGGTAATACTTGGCATAGCCGTAGTGCTTGTCATCTCGCTTGCCAACATGCCCAAGAAAGAAGCTGCAAAGGCTGAGTAAGCCTGAGCTTACAGCAAAAAGACTATTTGACTGATTGAAAGGAATATACTACCATGGTAGATGCAAGAGGTCTTGTGTGCCCAATGCCCGTGGCAATGGTGCAGAAGGAAGTCAAAAAGAACGCTCCGGCGGAGCTTACGGTGCTTGTTGACGATAAGTGCGCGGTAGAGAACATAAGCCGCTTCGCTTCAAACGCCGGATATGAGGTCAGCGTGGAGAAGGAAGGAACGGATTACCGTTTAACGCTTAAAAAGTGAGTGAGTTCATAGCAACGTTTCATACGCACCTTGCCGCCATAATGGCGGACAGGCAGCTTAAGGCGCTCGGCTTGCGCTCAACTATGCTGCCCGTGCCGAGGGCGCTTAGCTCCTCCTGCGGTACTGCCGTAAGATACGCGGCTGATTCCGCGCACATAGATGCGCTTGGCGAGGATGCCGAAAGGGCGTACAGGATATTGCCGGACGGCAAAAAGGAAACGTACGAGCTGCTTTACGAAAACGAGTAGCTTCCACAAAGGACTGAAAGCTGATATAATTAAATCAGCCTAAGCCGAAAGGAAGCAAAACGATGAACAAAAGCTTATTGAGAGACATACCTAAGGTGGACGATCTTATCAGGTCGTCCGCCTTAGCGTATTTATTTGAAGATATGCCCAGGGCTACGGCGATAGAGGCTATAAGGGAGGAGCTTGAAGCCCTCCGCCGGGCCGTGCTTTCAGGCGATATTGAGGCTATGCCATCGCAAAAGAGCATAATCGAAAACGCTTACGAGCGCGCAAAGCTGAAAGCCAGGCCGAGCCTCAGGGGCGTGATAAACGGCACGGGGGTTGTGCTGCACACGAATCTTGGCAGGGCGTGTATTCCGGCCGAGGCTGTGGCCGCGATAGTAAACGCGGCAAGTGGCTATTCAACGCTTGAATACGATGTTGCTTCAGGCTCTAGGGGAGAAAGATATTCTCATATAGAAAAGCTTTTGTGCTCGCTTACCGGCGCCGAAAGCGCAATGGCTGTGAATAACAACGCCGCCGCGGTGCTGCTGGTGCTTTCCGCATTGACTTCCGGTGGAGAAGTGATAGTGAGCAGGGGCGAGCTTGTTGAAATAGGCGGCAGCTTCAGGGTGCCTGAGATAATGGAAAGCTGCGGCGCAAAGCTTAAAGAGGTAGGCACGACGAACAAAACGCATATAAGCGATTACGAAAACGCCATAACGGAGCAGACGCTGGCCATAATGAAGGTGCATACGAGCAATTACAGGATAGTCGGCTTTACCGAGACCGTATCGAGGCAGGCTATGGCCGAGACCGCGCACAAAAACGGACTGGTGTTCATAGAGGATCTTGGCAGCGGCAGCCTTGTCGATCTTAACCTGTTCGGCATAAGGGAGGAGCCTACGGTGCTTGACCCGGTACGGGCCGGGGCGGACGTGGTTTCCTTTTCCGGCGATAAGCTGCTCGGCGGGCCGCAGGCCGGCATCATAATAGGAAAAAAGAAGTATATCGATATATTAAAAAAGCACCCGCTCACAAGGGCAATGCGCATAGATAAGCTTACGCTTGCCGCGCTTGAGGCCACATTAAGATGCTATGCCGAAAACAGGCAGCTTGAGGCCATACCCACGCTCAGGATGCTTGCCTGTTCTGAGCAGGAGCTTAAGGAAAAGGCTGAAAGGCTGGCGGCAATGCTGAACGAAAGCGGGATACGGGCGGAAGCCGTGGCCGTAGAGGATCAGGTGGGCGGCGGCAGCGTGCCTATGCAGCTTCTTAAGGCATATGCCGTGGCCGTATATACTGACAAGCTGACGCCGGAGCAGCTTGAAAAAAAGCTCAGGCTGTCTGAGCCGCCCATAATAGGGCGCATAGATCACGACAGATACCTGCTGCATGTGCGCACAATAGAGCAGGCGCAGTTTGAATGCATTGCTTCCGCGGCATGCGCGGCCGTTGCGGAGGGCTAATGATGAAGCATGTGATAATAGGCACCGCCGGCCATGTGGATCATGGCAAGACGCTTTTGATAAAGGCGCTTACAGGCATAGATACGGACAGGCTGATAGAGGAAAAAAAGCGCGGTATAACGATTGAGCTTGGCTTTGCGCACATAGACTGGCCGGACGGCACGCAGGCCGGTATAGTTGACGTTCCCGGGCACGAAAAGTTCATCAAAAACATGCTTGCCGGCGCAGGCGGCATAGACCTTGCCATGCTTGTTGTTGCGGCGGACGAAGGCTTTATGCCGCAGACGGTGGAGCATCTTAACATATTGACGCTGCTTGGCGTAAAGGACGGGCTTATTGTCATAACCAAAAAGGATATGGTGGACGAGGAATGGCTCGACATGATAAAGGAGGAGGTGCGGCAAAGGGCCGTAGGCTCATTCCTTGAAAACAAGCCCGTAATATGCGTTTCGGCATACACGGGCGAGGGGATACCGCAGCTTAAGCAGGCGCTGTATGAGCTTGTGAACAAGGCGAGTGAAAAAAGCGTGAGGGTGGCGTTCAGACTGCCTATAGACAGGGTGTTTTCCGTAGACGGCTTCGGCACGGTGGTAACAGGCACGCTTATAGAGGGCTGCATGAACGAGGGCGACGCCGCCGAGCTTGTGCCAAGCGGCGTACAGACGAGGGTGCGCAACCTTCAGGTGCATGGCAACACGGTCAAAACAGCATACGCGGGCCAGAGGGTAGCGGTCAACCTTGCTTCCGTCAAAAAAACCGACGTGCAGAGGGGGGACTGCGTAGCCAAGCCAAACAGCGTGAGGGTATCGCGCATGCTCGATGTCAAGCTGAACAATCTTAAGGATTCCGGCAGGGTCATAACCAACGATATGCAGGTGCATCTTTATCACGGCTCGGCCGTTATGCTCGCCAAGGTTGTGTTGCTGGATAAGGACGCGCTGCAGCCGGGCGAAAGCGGCTACGCTCAGTTTAGAATGACGGAGCCTATCGCCACAAAAAACGGGGACAGGTTCGTTATAAGGTTCTATTCCCCGCTTGAGACCATAGGCGGCGGCGTGATACTTGACGATGCGCCCATAAAGCACAAGCGCAACGCCGCGGGCGTTATAGAGGCGCTTAAAATCAAAGAAAGCGGTACCGCTTCCGACAGGGTGCTTCAGCTTATAAACGAGTTCGGCACGGTATTGCCAACGGCGGAAAAGCTGAACGCCAAGCTTATGATAGACAATGACGAGCTTGATGCGGAGCTTGGGGAGCTTATCTCCTGCGGAAGGGCGGTGGAGCCGATAAGAGGCAGGTACATATCGTCGCTTGCGCTGGATAAGGTTGCGGAGGCTGCAAGGCAGGCGCTGAATCAATACCATAGGCAGAATCCGCTGCATGCCGGCATGAAGGCTGCCGAGCTTAGGCAAAAGGTATTCAAATCGCCCGATCAGGCGATAAGCGATGCGCTCATCGCGGAGCTTTGCAGGGAGGGCACGATAAAAAAGACGGGCGAGCGCTATGCCGCAGCGGATTTTGAGGTGCGCTATACCAAGAGGCAAAACGGCATACGCGCCAAGCTGATAAGCTACTATGATGGCGCCGGAATAGAGCCTGTAACGGTTGACGAGGTAATGGCCGCATATCCCGTGAACGAGCGCACGGACTTTAAGCAGGTGCTCGACAGCGTGGTAAGCTCCGGCGATATCGTGATGCTAACGCCGCAGATATGCTATTCCAAGCAGGCCTACGATAAGGCGTGCGAAGCCGCAAAGCGGCATTTTTCAGAGCATGACACAATGACGCTTGCCGAGTTCAGGGACGCGCTTTCAACCTCAAGAAAGTATGCGCTTGCGGTGCTTGAATACTTTGACAAGCTTGGCATAACAAGAAAAGACGGCGATTACAGAAGGCTGAACAAGGGCTTTGCGGAATAAAGCATATTCGTGCTTGCCCAAAGGCATAAAGCCATGCTATAATACCCCAGCGTATGGGAGCAGATAAGTGCTGGTGTGCTTCGCGGTCTTCAAAACCGTTGCAGGTGGTGAAGAGCTGCCCAGGTGGGTTCGATTCCCACATGCTCCCGCCATAAAAAAGCCCTGATATTCAGGGCTTTTTGCTTGTTTTGGGCTTATTGTTGCCGAA
>OIZL01000465.1_pt1 | contig 30122 bp, 25 predicted proteins | sample 1588541 | NCBI WGS metagenome assembly OIZL01 (sample SAMN03283285) | human gut metagenome | biome: human-associated habitat; material: feces | host: Homo sapiens | place: Peru | collected 2012 | reverse complement strand
ATGGAAAAGAAAAAGTAAAAGCAAAAATGAAAGAACTAGAAAAGCTTGGAAATGGTATGTCTGTAAAAGAAAAAGGTGTATATACAATATTAGAAATTGTACTAGAAATGTATGAAAGAGGTTTTAAATTTTTGCCAATAGACCTATACAAGTCACACAGTAATAAATTCCAAATAGAAGATGGAGCAATCCGTCCACCACTTTCTAGTATACCAGGGCTAGGAGGAGTAGCAGCAGAAAGTATATATAATGCAGTGCAAGCAGAACATGGAAAATTTATGTCAATAGACGATTTTCAAATAAAATCTAAAGCAGGAAAATCAGTAATAGAAATGCTTACAAAATTTGGATGCTTTGAAGGAATGAGTAAAAGCAATCAACTTAGCTTATTTGGATAAAAGTATTGACATGAAGAATAATAACATGTAGAATAATTCATGTAGAGGCGGACGACCCTGTCCGCCTAAAAAACAAAAGAAGGAGAAAATAAACAAATGATAAACCATGTAACCGTTGGGGCTGTAACACACACACACACACACGATAATCTATTAAATAATAAAAAAATAAATATATGCGCTATATTTATGTATTTTTCATGTGGAAAAAATATATAAATATGGCGTATTTTTTGTGCCATAACAAATTGCAATTTAAAATTATAAGGAGGAAAAAGAAAAATGAAAAAAAACAAAAGGCGGAATAACTTTGATAGCATTAATAATAACAATAATTGTAATGCTGATATTAGTAGGAGTAACGGTGACTGTTGCAGTTAATGGAGGACTATTTTCATCAGCAAAAGAAGGAGCAAAAGGAACAACAATAGAAAGAGTAAAAGAACAAATAACAGCAGACATAGTAACAAAAATTGCGGACAAAGAAGGAGAAAAAATAACTAAAAATGACTTTAAGCAAATAGTTGAACCTAAATATGGAACAATAGATGCAAGTGGAGAAAATTTAATTTTAAAAGATAAAAATTACACGGTTCCATTAACAGAAATTTGGAATGATTTTGACGGATTAAAAATAAATGACCATGGATATTATGAAAATTGTATATATGGAACAGAAGTATATAAAAAATATAGACAATATTTTACAGAAGAACAACAAAAAGAATTAGATCAATATGTACCAGAATTTGAAACAAAGCTCTACTATGCAGATAATGCAGGTATAGAAGGAGGAGTTAACGAAAGAGAAGATATTGATAAATGGTATAGCAGTGAAGAGTCTCTACGAGAAAAAGGACTTGCATATTTTGCAGTTTTTAAAGGCACAGAGATGGATATGTATTATGTTTTTGATACAGAATCCGATAAAGGAGCAGGATATTCAAATATGGTAAATTATCAAAAAGATGATAGAAGAAAAGGTGTGCTATACGTAATGGATGGAGTTAAGTGGTGTAGTTTTTTTGAAAACGAGGGTAAAGATTTCTATTTTATAATTTTAGGCTCATAATATGATATAAAAAATTAAATAATCAAAAAAGAACTAAGAAATCAACTCTTAGTTCTTTTTTGCTACATAGGAAAAATGCTATTCGCCAAAACTAGACAAAATTTTCAAAATTTGATATAGTTCATAATAAGTTCATATTTTTTTGATAAGATAACCAAGATTAGAAGTGGCGCTAAAAATATATCCAAGCATCATCCCCTTTTGAGTATATATTGCCACTTCTAATACGGCCAAAAGAGGTGAAAAAATTGTTTAAAGTATTAGTAGTAGAAGATGACAAAAATTTAAGGAAACTAATAACAACATATTTAAGAAAAAACGAATATATAACATATGAAGCTACAAATGGGGAAGAAGCATTAGAGGTTATAGATACAAATTACATAGATTTAATAATTAGTGATATTATGATGGAAAAAATGGATGGCTATGAACTTACTAAATCATTAAGAGAAGCTAATTACACTATTCCAATACTATTGGTTACAGCTAAATCTACAATAGAAGACAAAAAAGAAGGTTTTTTATTAGGAGCAGATGACTATATGGTAAAACCAATAGACATGGAGGAATTATTGCTAAGAGTTAAGGTATTGCTAAGAAGAGCGAATGCTGCAAATGAAAAGAAACTTGTGATAGGAAACTTAATACTAGATTATAAGCAAATGTCTGTAACATATAAAAGCAAAAATTATCAGCTAACACAAAAGGAATTTTTACTACTATACAAATTCTTAAGTACTCCAGACACAATTTTTACAAGGCAAGAGCTAATAGAAGAAATATGGGGATTAGATAATGAATCAGACTTTAGAACAGTTGATGTTCATATAAAAAGAATAAGAGAAAAACTAAGTGATATAAACGAGTTTGAAATTTTAACTATCAGAGGAATTGGCTACAAAGCAATAATAACAAAAAAATAACTTGTAAAGGAAATAAAAATGTTTAAAAAACTTTTTACCACAATATTTGGAAAGAAAAAATCAATACAAAGAAGGATTATAAAAACATCAGTAATATATATTTTAATTGTTATTGCACTTACCGCGTTTCTTTTTTATATATTTGTACAAAGATCTATTAATATAAAGCTTATTGAAATTAATGCACAACAACGACAATCTGTAAAAGACCTTATTAAAATTTCTAGTAGAAGTATTAGATTATCTATAATTAGTATATTACTAATAACAATAGCATTAATTCAGAATATTTCAAGGAAAATAGTAAATCCAATAAAAAAAATAACTGATGCAACAAAAAAAGTAGCAGCAGGTGATTTTACGGTAGAACTAGAAACAGTTAGAAATGATGAAATACGGTGAGCTAACACATAATTTTAATAAAATGGTAAAAGAACTAAATAGTATAGAGTGCTTACAAAAAGATTTTATTAACAATGTATCACACGAAATAAAAACACCTATTAGCTCTATACAAGGGTTTGCCAAACTTTTAGAAGCTGATGATTTAAGCAAGGAAGAAAGAAAAGAATATGCAGAAATTATAAAAGAAGAATCTGATAGACTTCTATATTTATCTACAAATATTCTAAAACTTGCAAAATTGGAAAACCAAGAAAGAATAATGAATAAAACAAAATTTAATATAGCAGAGCAGATAAGAAGAACAATAAGTGTACTAGAACCAAAATGGAAAGAAAAAAATATTAAGTTTAATGTAAACTTAAAGGAACAAGAATTTTTTGGCGAAAAGGATTTAATGTATCAAGTTTGGATGAACATAATAGAAAACAGTATAAAATTTTCTAAGCAAGATGGACAAATAGATATAAAAATGAAAACAAATCAAGAAAACATTGCTGTAGAAATAAAAGATTATGGAATAGGAATGGAAGAAGAAGAGGCTAAAAAAATATTTGATAGATTTTATCAAGTAGATAAATCACATACTAAACCAGGAGCAGGATTAGGAATGACAATAGCAAAAAGAATTGTTGAATTATCAGGTGGAAAAATAGAAGTAAAAAGTAAATTAAATGAAAGCACAACATTTATAGTAACATTACCAGTTGGATTGATGTGAGATGTGGAATGTAGGATTTATAGGGGCGTATTGCATACACCCGAAAACGATATTGTTTAATGTTGTAGGGGTCGCACTCCTGGGCGACCCACAATTAAATTGTTGCAATATATTTTTATTTTGAACACAATTACAAATTCCAATTTATATAAACAAATCTAATAATAAAGGGGAAAGAAGATGAAAAAAGAAAAGAAAACATTAAAAATTGCAGGAATAAGTATCTGGAGGATTTTAACATATTTTATTATATATAGCATAGCAGGGTATATTATAGAAACGTTATTTGGACTTTTTACAAAAGGAATGCTAGAAAGTAGAAAAGGATTCTTATATGGCCCATTTTGCCCAATTTATGGGGTTGGGGCAGTAGCAATGATATTAGGACTTCAATGCTTTAAAAAGAACAATTACACACTATTCTTTGGTGGATTTTTAGTAGGTTCTATTGTTGAATACCTTATAAGCTACCTTGGAGAAGTAATTTTTAAAGTAAATTGGTGGGATTACTCAAACAATTTCCTTAATATAAATGGAAGAATATGCTTTACATTTTCACTATTTTGGGGTTTGCTTGCATTATACCTAATAAGGCACTTTAATCCGATAATAGATAAATTAATAGACAAAATAAAAGCAAAAGTTTCAATTAATTATTTAAAAGCATTAGTAATTGTAGGAATTATATTCTTAGCAATAGATGGAATATTAACTGCATTTGCATTAAAGTTATTTTTTGAAAGAACAGTATATTCGTATAATTTAGACGTAATAAATAAAGAAAAATATATAAATAGCTATGAAAGAGTGCTTGAAATGAAGAACACAGCAAAGCTTGGAAACAAAGTATTTTCAGATAAAAAAATGTTAAGAACATTTCCAAATTTAAAGTTAAAAGCACAAAATGGAGAGATTATTTATATGTATTCTATATATAAAGATATACAACCATATTATTATAAATTTGAGTTTTAGGAGAAAAGAAGGGAAAATATGATACATATAGGATTAGACGTAGGTTCAACAACAGTAAAAGTAGTTGTAATGGACGAAAATTTAAATACAATTAGTACAAGCTATCAAAGACACTTTTCAGATACCAGAAAAACTGTATGTGAATGTTTAGAAAAATTAGCAGATAAATACAAAGAAGAAGAAATTACAATAGCACTAACTGGTTCACGGAGCTTTATCTGTTTCCGAACTTTTAGGAATGACATTTATTCAAGAAGTGGTAGCATGTAAAAGGTCAATAGAAAAATACATACCAAGAACTGATGTTGCAATTGAATTAGGCGGAGAAGATGCTAAAATAATTTATTTTGATAAATCAATAGAACAACGTATGAATGGAACATGTGCTGGTGGAACAGGAGCATTCCTAGACCAAATGGCAAGTCTTTTAAGTACAGATACAATGGGATTAAATGAGCTTGCAAAAGATTATAAAACAATATATCCAATTGCTTCAAGATGTGGAGTATTTGCAAAAACAGATATTCAACCACTTTTAAATGAAGGCGCAGCAAAAGAAGATATAGCAGCATCTATTTTTCAAGCAGTTGTAAATCAAACAATAAGCGGACTAGCATGTGGTAGACCAATTAAAGGAAATGTTGCATTTTTAGGTGGACCTTTAAATTATTTATCTGAACTTAGAAAAAGATTTATAGAAACTTTGAATTTAACAGAAAAAGAAATAATATTCCCAGAGGATGCACATTTGCTAGTTGCAAAAGGTGCAGCAATAGAGTCTTCAAATCATAAACCTATAAGTGCACAAAAATTAAAAGCAAAAATAGATTTGCTAAAAAGTTATAAAGATGAAACAAAAAATCATTTACCACCATTATTTACAATAGAACAAGAGTATAAAGATTTTAGAAAAAGACATGGAAAAGATAAAATAAAAAGAAAAGACTTAAAATTGCATAAAGGAAATTGCTATTTAGGTATAGATGCAGGTTCAACAACAAGCAAATTAGTTTTAATTGATGAAGAGGGAAATCTTTTATATTCTGCATATAAAAATAATGAAGGAAAACCACTTGAAAGTGTTGTAAATATGATAAAAAAACTATATACAAAAATTCCAGAAGAAGCAAAAATTGTATATAGTGGTGTAACTGGCTATGGAGAAAAACTAATTCAAACAGCTTTAAATATTGAAGTAGGAGAAATAGAAACAATAGCACATTATACTGCAGCAAAAAACTTTATGCCAGAAGTTAATAGCATAGTAGATATTGGTGGACAAGATATGAAGTACATAAAAATAAAAAATCATGCAGTAGATAACATTATGCTAAATGAAGCATGTTCATCTGGGTGTGGTTCTTTTATAGAAACATTTGCAAAAAGCTTAAATCTAAGTCTAGATGAATTTGTAAGAGAAGCCATAATGTCTAGAAAACCTGTTGACCTGGGTTCAAGGTGTACAGTGTTTATGAATTCAAAAATAAAGCAGGCACAAAAAGAGGGATATAGTGTAGGAGATATATCTGCAGGACTTTCTTATTCTGTAATAAAAAATGCAATACAAAAAGTTATGAAAATAAGAAACGTAGATGATTTAGGAGAAAACATTGTTGTACAAGGTGGAACATTCTATAATGATGTGGTGCTTCGTGCATTTGAATTAATAGTAGGAAAAAATGTAATAAGACCAGATATTGCAGGACTAATGGGAGCTTATGGAGTAGCTTTAATTGCAAAAGAAAGATATAGCAAATTAGAAGAAAAGAGAGCAGAATCTACATTATTAAAATTAAAAGAAATTGATGAATTAAAAACAACAGTAATACATACAAGATGTAAGGGATGTGAAAATAGGTGCCTACTTACATTTAATGAATTTTCAAATGGCAAAAAATTTATATCTGGTAATAGATGTGAAAGAGGAGCTGGAATAGATAAATCTAAAAAAGAAATTCCTAATTTATATCAATATAAATATAATAGATTATTTGGATATAAACCATTAGAAGAAAAGGATGCTAAAAGAGGAACAATAGGAATACCAAGGGTTCTAAACATGTATGAAGATTATCCATTTTGGTTTACATTGTTTACAAACTTAGGATTTAGAGTAATACTTTCTGAAAAAACAAATAGAAAAACTTATGAAAAAGGTATGGAGAGCATACCATCAGAATCTGTATGTTATCCAGCAAAATTATCACATGGACATGTAATTAGCTTAATAGAACAAGGAGTAAAAACAATATTTTATCCATGTATAATGCATTCTAGAAAAGAAGACCAAAAAGCAAATAACAGTTTTAATTGCCCAATAGTAATATCATATTCGGAAACATTAAAAAACAATATAGAAGAACTAAAAGATATAGAATTTATAAATCCATTTTTGCCACTTAATAAAAAAGGCCTTAGCAAAAGATTTATGGAAATAGAGGAATTTAAGAAATATAATTTTACTAAAGCAGAGTTAAATAGTGCAATTAAAAAGGCAGAAGAGGAATATCAAAACTTTAGAGAAGATATACATAAAAAAGGTATAGAAACTTTAAAATATATTAATGAACATAATTTAAGAGGAATTGTTTTAGCTGGAAGACCATATCATTTGGATGGCGAAGTAAACCATGGTATAGATAAAATGATTACAAGCCTAGGAATAGCAGTACTTACAGAAGATAGTGTAGCGCCTTTAGGCGAGGTAAAAAGACCGATAAGAGTTGTAGATCAATGGATGTTCCATTCAAGACTATATGCAGCAGCTGATTTTGTTGGAAAACAAAAGAACCTTGAGTTAGTTCAACTAAATTCATTTGGATGTGGAGTTGATGCTGTAACAACAGACCAAGCTGAAGAAATTTTAGCAAGTTATAATAAGATGTATACTCTAATAAAGATAGATGAAATAAACAATCTTGGTGCAATAAGGATAAGAATACGTTCTTTACTTGCAAGTATGAATAATAGATGTGAAGACCAAGATGACAACGAAAATGGAAATTACGAAACAGTAAAAAAACAATTTACAAAACAAATGAAAAAAGATTATACAATATTAATTCCACAAATGGCACCAATACATTTTGAATTGTTTGAATCAGTATTAAATTCGGAAGGATATAAAGTAGAAGTCTTAAAAAAATGCACAAATAGAACTGTAGAAACAGGATTGAAGTATGTAAATAATGATGCTTGCTATCCATCAATTTTGACAACAGGACAAATGATAGAAGCACTTCAAAGTGGAAAATATGATACCAGCAAAACAGCACTTATGATTTCTCAAACAGGTGGTGGATGTAGAGCAACAAATTATATAGGTTTTATAAGGAAGGCTCTAAAAGATGCAGGCTTTTCAAATGTTCCAGTAATATCATTTAATATGGCAGGACTTGAGAAAAATTCAGGCTTTAAAATAACAATAAAATTATTAAGAAAATTAGTAAAAGCAACAATTTATGGAGATCTGTTACAAACTGTATTACATAAAAACAGAGCTTATGAGGTAAATAAAGGCGAAACTAAAAAAGTATATGACAAATGGATGAAAAAATGTAAAGAATTACTTAAAACTGCAAGTACAAAAGAGTTTAATAAGAGTTTATATGAAATAGTAAATGATTTTGAAAAAATTGAATTAGATACAAGCATAGAAAAACCAAAAGTAGGAATTGTTGGAGAAATATTAATAAAATATCATCCTTATGGAAATAATTTTGCAGAAGAAATCCTAGAAAAAGAAGGCGCAGAAGTATATATGCCAGAACTAATGGGATTTGCAAAATATGCCTTAAAGAATAATCCAATAAAACATGAGCTATTAAAGACTTCTAAAATAACAGCGGATATTTTTGAAGTAGGTTTAGATTTATTAGATAAAATAGAAAAAGACTATGAAAAAGCATTAGCAAGTTCTAAAAAAGGATATATGAAGCCATGTAATATAAATGAACTTGCAGAAGAGGTACAAGAAATATTATCTACTGGAAATCAAACAGGAGAAGGTTGGCTTTTAACAGCAGAAATAATTGAATTTATGAATGAAGGAATACAAAACATCATTTGTTTGCAACCATTTGCGTGTTTACCAAATCATATTGTAGGAAAAGGTGTAATTAAAACTATTAGAGCTAAATTCCCAGAAGCAAATATAACTCCAGTAGATTATGATCCAGGTGCAAGTGAAACAAACCAAACTAATAGAATAAAATTGCTTATGACAGTCGCAAAAGATAATTTAAAAGCAAACAAAAAAAGAAATAAAACATTAAAAGAAGAAAATAATTTAAAAGATTTAACAAAAATGATAGTATAATTTAAAACTTGACGACAAAATGATGAGAATATATAATACATAAAAAAGATATAAATAAAGGGGGATAATATGCTAAGAACAATAGAATTATATTTCTTACTATTCTTTACATATTCAGTATTGGGCTGGATAATGGAGGTAACAAAAACTTTAATTGATAAGAAAAAATTTGTAAACAGAGGATTTTTAATAGGACCATATTGCCCAATATATGGTTATGGAGTGATATTACTTACAATACTACTAAAAAAATATCAATCAGATATTCCAGCAACATTTATATTTTCAATATTAATATGTGGAACATTGGAGTATTTTACAAGCTATTTTATGGAGAAAATTTTCCATGCAAGATGGTGGGATTACAGCAAAAGAAAATTTAATATAAATGGCAGAATTTGCTTAGAAACTTTATTGCCTTTTGGAATAATGGGATGCCTTATACTTTATATAGTAAATCCTGCATTCCTTAATATATATGAAAAAATGCCAAATATAGCATTACACATTATATGCGGAATACTATTGGCTGTATATATAACAGATAATATAATATCAGGAAAGATAATATCAAACTTAAAAGAAATTTCTGTAAATGTAAAAGATAATACAGAAGAAATATCTAAAAAAGTAAAGAAAATTATAACACAAAAATCAGCTTTACATAGAAGATTGGTAGAAGCTTTCCCAGCAATAAAAGCAAAAGTTAACTTAAAAGATTGGATAACAAAAGGTGAAGAGAAAATAAATGAATTAAAAAACAGGAAGTAATTTAATGCGAGTGTGTTAGTTAGTGCACTCGCTATTTTATCACAGCCTACAAGTCGAAAAAAGTCTGTAAATGTCAATGAAATCTATTCTCCAATTTTTTTACAAATCTTTACAATTTTATCGTTTTAGTGTATATTAATGTATATTATTAAAAGATTAATTTAAAGAGGTATAAATATGGAGAATTTTGAGGAATTAAGAAAAAAATATAATTGTTTTGTTTTTGATGATTACAAAATAATGCAAGAAGATAATGACACAATAGCAATAACCTTTTATTTTGAAATATTGGGATTAAAAAAATTCAAACCAACAATAGAAATAAGTAAATTAGATATAGATTTTGACAAAATAAATACAAAAACATTAAAAGCTATAGCTTTTAATATGGGAATGATAGAACTAATTAGTTATTGGAAAGTAGCATGTCCCAAAAGGATACTTATAGAATGTGGTAAATTAACAGAAGAACAAATTGATTGGTTTAAAAAAATATATTATAATGGACTTGGAGAATTTAGATATATTAACCACATAGATAAAATTCCAATGGACGAGTTGTTTGAAATAGAATGTAACTGCAGACCAGAGTACGCAAATACAACAACTTTTGTAGAAACAAGCTTAGAATACAAAGGTGCATTAATTCCAGTAGGAGGAGGAAAAGATTCTTGTGTTACATTAGAATTGCTAAAAGAACACAAAAAGGATAATTTGTGTTTAGTAATAGGAGACAAAGTTCCTCAAATAAAAGCAATAAAAAAAGCAGGTTACAAAGATGAGCAGATAATACATGTAAAAAGAAGCATGGACAAAAGATTATTAGAACTAAATGAAAAAGGCTTTCTAAATGGACACACACCATTTTCTGCATCAATTGCATTTATATCATATTTTGTAGCATATTTGACAGGGAAAAAATATATAGCAGTTTCAAATGAACAAAGTAGCAATGAGAGCAATTTAAAAGAAGAAAAAATAAATCATCAGTATTCAAAGAGTTTTGAATTTGAGGAAGACTTTAGATGGTATATAAACAATTATTTAGAGGAAAACGTAGAATATTTTAGCATTCTAAGACCTTTAAATGAGCTACAAGTAGCAAAGATATTTTCACAGATGAAGAAATATCACAAAGTATTTAGAAGTTGTAATATAGGAAGTAAAGAAACCCCTTGGAAATGGTGCTATAATTGCCCAAAATGCTTATTTGTATTTATAGTACTTAGTCCATATTTATATAAAAAGAAATTGGTAAAAATATTTAAAAAAGATTTATACCAGAATAAAGACTTGCTAAATACTTTTATAGAATTATGCGGTTATGGAGAAGCAAAGCCATTTGAGTGTGTGGGAACACCAGAAGAAGTAAACTATGCAATAAGCAAAACTATTAAACAATTAGAAGCAGAACAAAAAGAACTACCATATTTACTAAATTATTATAAAGAGAATTATAAATTGGTAGACACAAATACTGACATAGAAAAAAGATATAATGAAGAAAATAATGTACCAAAAGAATTTGAAAAATTATTAAAAGAATCAATTTACGAAGATTAAAATGGAAAAATATAAGGAGCAAAAAATGTTAAACCAATTTTCAAGAACAGAAATGCTTATAGGAAAAAATGCAATAAACAAACTAGCTAATTCCAAGGTTGCTATATTTGGAATAGGAGGAGTAGGATCATATATTGCAGAGGCACTAGCAAGATGTGGAGTAGGAAACTTTATATTAGTGGATAATGATAAAGTTACAATTACAAATATTAATAGGCAAATAATTGCAACTACAAAAACAATTGGACAATATAAAGTAGATTTAATGAAACAAAGAATATTGGATATTAATCCAGAAGCAAAAGTAGAAACATATAAAACTTTTTATATGCCAGAGTGCGAAGAAAAAATAATGGATGATTCAGTAAACTATGTAATAGATGCAATAGATACAGTAACAGCTAAAATATTCTTAATAGAAGAAGCTACAAGATTAAATATCCCAATAATATCGAGTATGGGAACGGGAAACAAGCTAGACCCTAGTAAATTTGAAATAACAGATATATATAAAACAAGTGTATGTCCATTAGCAAAAGTAATGAGAAAAGAATTAAGACAGAGAAATATAAAAAAACTAAATGTTTTGTATTCAAAAGAAGAACCAATTAAACCAGAAGGAAGCACAGAAGAACAAACAAGCAAAAAACATGTTCCAGGTAGTATAGCTTTTTCACCATCAGTTGCAGGACTTATGATTGCTAGTAAAGTTGTAAAAGATTTAATAAATATTTAATTAAAAGGTGATAATAGATGCAAAAAGAAAAATTAGAAGAAATAAAAAATATGCCAAAAGTTGTTTTACACTTGCACTTAGATGGCTCTTTAAGACCAGAAACTGTATATAATTGGCTTAAACAAGAAGAAAATGATGTTACCTTAGAAGAGGTAAAAGAAAAATTAATGGTAGACAAAGATTGTAGAGATTTAAATCAATATTTGCAAAAATTCGATTTACCATTAAAAGTTCTACAAACAGAAGAACATATTGAACAAGCTACTTATGAGTTGTTTGAAGATTTAGCAAAACAAAATGTAATATATGCAGAAGTAAGATTTGCTCCAAGTTTACATACACAAGAAGGATTGCCTTATGAAAGAGTAGTAGAATCAGCAATAAAAGGAATGAGTAGAGCTAAAGAAGAGTTTAAAATAGAAGGCAATTTGCTATTATGCTGTATGAGAGGAGAAGATAATACATTAAGTAATTTAACTACAGTTGCAACAGCAAAAAAATATTTAAACAATGGAGTATGTGGGCTAGATTTGGCAGGCGCAGAAGCATTATTTCCAACTTCTGAATTTGCAGATATATTTAAAGTAGCTAAAGAACAAAATATACCATTTACTATACATGCTGGGGAAGCAGAAGGACCAGAAAGCATAAAAAATGCTCTTGAAATGGGAGCAAAGAGAATTGGTCATGGAGTAAGATGCATAGAAGATCCAAAATTAGTTAGAGAATTAATAGAAAAAGAAATACCATTAGAAATATGTCCAATAAGTAATTTGCAAACAAAAGCAACAGGAGAACATCATCCAATAGAGGAACTTTATAAAAAAGGAATTAAAGTATCTATAAATCCAGACAATGATACTGTATCTAATACAAATATAATTGAAGAATATAAATGGGTTTTAGAACATACAAATCTAACAATAGATGATATAGCCAAGATGAATAAAAGTGCAGTTAGAGGAGCGTTTATATCACCACAAGAGAAAGCTAGTTTAATAGCTAAACTTAATGAATATAAAAAAGACCATGACAAAGTTTTATAAAAAAAGAATAACCCCCTAAAATATGAATAAAATTAAATAACATATTTTAGGGGGGCTTTTTATGTTTTGGGTAACAAATAAAGATAGGTTAGTATCAGTTGGAATAGCATTAAGTACGGTACTTGTATTGTTTTTGTTAGCAGCTACATTTAAAACTCAGAATATAGGAACAAGTATTCAAACATCTGCAAAAACTTCTAAAATGCTACCAATATATAATGTAGATACAGAAGAAAATAAGGTTGCTCTTACAATAAATTGTGCATGGAACGCAGATGATATAGATTTAATATTAGAAACTTTAACAAAAAACCAAGTAAAAGTGACATTTTTTATGGTTGGAGATTGGATAGAAAAATTTCCAGAAGCGGTAAAGAAAATATATGAAAGTGGAAATGAAATTGCAAATCACTCAGAATCACATCCACATGTAAATAATTTAAATTATGAAAAAAATGTAGAACAAATAACAAGATGCTCAGAAAGAGTAAAACAAATAACAGGTAATCCAACTACCTTGTATAGAGGACCTTATGGAGAATATAACGATACAGTACTAAAAGCAGCAGAAGCATCAAATCATATTACAATACAATGGAACATAGACTCTTTGGACTATAAAGGTCTTACAGCAGAACAAATGTGGGAAAGAATAGGGCCTAAATTGCAAAAAGGAAGCATAATACTTATGCATAATGGAACAGAAAATACAGCATTAAGCTTAGACACATTAATAAAAAACATAAAAGAAAAAGGATATGAAATAGTTACAGTATCAGATTTAATTTATAAAGATAATTACACAATAGATAATAATGGAGTACAACATAAATTGTAATAAATTAAAAATACAAGCATAAGATTAATTAATAAAATTACAAAGGAGAGTGCTTGTATGTGGCAAACAATAAGTATTAAAGAAACATCTGAAAGACTAAAAACAAATACTGTTAATGGGCTTACAAAGGAAGAGGTAGAAGAAAGAATAAAAAAATATGGAGAAAACAAATTAACAGAAAAGAAAAAGGAAAGTATATTAGTAAAATTTCTAAAACAATTTAATGATTTTATGATAATTATACTAATAATTGCGGCCGTAATATCTGCTGTAATGTCAAAAGTAGAAGGCTCTAATGATTATTTAGATTCTATAATTATAATATTTATAGTTGTCTTAAATGCAATAATGGGAGTTGTACAAGAAGCAAAAGCGGAAAAATCGTTAGATGCTTTAAAAAAGATGTCAGCACCAACTGCAAAAGTAAAGAGAGATGGAATAATACAGAGTATACCTAGCATAAATGTAGTTCCAGGTGATTTAATAATAATAGAAACAGGCTCGTATATTCCTGCAGATGCAAGACTTGTAAAATCATATAATTTAAAAGTAGAAGAGTCGGCGTTAACAGGAGAGACAGTACCTGTTTTAAAAGACGAACGAGCAATATTAAGTGAAAAAGCACCAATAGGAGATCTTATAAATATGGTATTTGGTGCAACTATTGCTGTGGCTCGGACATGCAGAAGCAATAGTAACACGGAACAGGAATGAATACAAAAGTAGGGAAAATAGCAAGTTTAATAATTTCTGATGAAGCACCAGAAACACCTTTACAAATAAAACTTCGGAGAAGTAGGAAAAAAACTAGGACTTGCTGCCCTTGCAATTTGCTTTTTAATATTTGTAATAGGACTATTTAAGAGAATACCTGTAAATGAAATGTTTATGACTTCTATAGGACTTGCTGTAGCAGCAATACCAGAAGGATTACCAGCAATAGTAACGATAGTGTTATCAATAGGCGTTACAAAAATGGCAAAACGAAATAGTATTATAAGAAAACTACCAGCAGTAGAAACTTTAGGAAGCAGTACAGTAATATGCTCAGACAAAACAGGAACACTGACTCAAAACAAAATGAAAGTAGTAAAAGTAGAAGACCTAAATACAAAGATTACAGAAGAAAATAAAAAGAACATACTAAGATTAGCATGTATGTGTACAGATTGTACAATTAATGAAAAAAATGTAGAAGGAGAGCCAACAGAAGCAGCAATAGTAAATGCTGCACTAGAGATTGGAGAAAATAAAAATGATATATATAAAATAGAAAAAAGAGTAAACGAAATACCATTTGACTCTGAAAGAAAGTTAATGACAACCATACATAAAGTTGGAAATAGATATAGAATTATAACAAAAGGTGCACCAGATGTATTAATTAAAAAATGCAAAAAGATATATAACAATGAAAAAATAGAAGATTTAACTGATAATAATAAAGCTACTATATTAAATAAAAACGACAAAATGGCAAAAGAAGCACTAAGAGTAATTGCTGTATCATATTTAGATATAGATATTTTGCCAAGCAAAATAGATAGTAATTTAGAAAACAATTTAATTTTTGTTGGATTAATTGGAATGTATGATCCACCAAGAGAAGGAGTAAAAGAAGCTGTACATAAATGTGAACAAGCAGGGATAAAAACAGTAATGATTACAGGAGATCACATTATTACAGCAAAGGCAATAGCAAAAGAATTAGGAATTCTAAAACTTGGAGGAATAGCAATAACAGGTGAAGAATTAGATAGAATTTCACAAAAAGATTTAGAAAAAGAAATTATGAATTATTCCGTATTTGCAAGAGTTTCGCCAGAACACAAGGTAAGGATTGTAAAAGCATTTCAAAGCAAACGGAAATGTTGTAGCAATGACAGGAGACCGGAGTAAATGATGCACCTGCTTTAAAAAATGCAGATATAGGAATATCAATGGGAAAAGGACGGAACAGATGTTGCAAAAAATGCATCAGACATGATACTTGCAGACGATAATTTTGTAACAATAGTTGAAGCCGTTAAAACTGGAAGACACATATATGCAAATATAAAAAAGGCAATTCATTTTTTAATTGCTACAAACATAGGAGAAATAGTAGCAATATTTTTTGGACTTTTATTAGGACTAGAAACTCCATTATTAGCAATTCAACTATTATGGGTTAATCTAGTTACAGATTCGTTTCCAGCAATAGCACTTGGAATGGAACCAGCAGAAAAAGATATAATGAATAAAAAACCAAATGACAACAAAAAAAGCATTTTTGCGGATGGCTTATGGGAAAAAATATTTGTTGAAGGATTTATGATAGGAATACTTACATTATTTGCTTTTAGTTTAGGAAACAAACTGTATGGGCTAGAAGTGGGAAGAACAATGGCATTTATATCACTTAGTATGTTGGAACTAATACATAGTTTTAATGTAAGAAGTGAAGAATCATTAATTAAAGCTGGACTATTTAAGAACAAGTATTTAATTGGAGCATTTTTAATAGGAACAATATTACAAGTAGGAGTAGTAATAATTCCTAAAATAGCAGGAATATTTGATGTGGTACCATTAAATAGTAAACAATGGATATATACAGCTGTAATTTCAATATTACCATTGGTTATAGTAGAAATGCAAAAGAAAATAAATATTATAAAAATAGGAAAACCAATTTATAGAACAATAGAGAGGTGAATTGAAATTTAATTTTGGATTTTTCAAAAAAACTTGCAAAATATAAAGTTATTATGTATAATGTACTCGTATTATTGTAGAAATGTTACAATAATTACAATAATATTATTTATATGTTACAATTATGTTATTTCTATTGACATATTGAGAAAATAAAATAAAATATAGATAATTGAAAAAAAGAGGTATACTTATGCGTGTTATAAGTGGCACAGCAAGAGGCAAAAAATTAAATACATTATCTGGACTAAATACAAGACCAACATTAGATAGAGTTAAAGAAGCTGTGTTTAGTATAATTCAGTTTGAACTAGAAGATAAAGAAATTTTAGACTTGTTTTCTGGAAGTGGTGCATTAGCAATTGAATCATTAAGTAGAGGTGCTAAAAGTGCAGTATTATGCGATAATTCTCGTGAAGCTATAAGAATTATTAGACAAAATATAGAAGAAACAAAGCTAGAAAGCAAAGTAGAAATAATAAATAAAGATTATATAGACGCTTTAAAAAAATTAAGTAAACAAAATAGAAAATTTGATATAATATTTTTAGATCCACCATACAAATCTGATTTTGCAATAAAAGCAATTAAATATATTTTAGAAAATAGTATGATAACAGAAGATGGAACAATAATATTTGAAACAGATGATAAAAATAAGGAACAAGAAATTTTAAAATATAAAGAAATGAGAATTTGTGACATAAGAAAATATGGAAGTGTGTATGTCATATTTATTCGAAAGGGGTAAAATCATGGAAATTTTCACATTATTAGAAACATTAGAGGACATAATGGAAAGGAGTAAGAGCCTGCCATTCACAGAAAAAGGAATAGTAGACAAAGAAGAAGTACTAGAAATAATAAAGGAAATAAGACTAAAACTTCCAGATGAATTAAAGCAAGCTAAATGGGTAAAAGAAGAAAGAGCTCGTATTTTAGAAGAAGCTCAAAAAGAAGCAGATGGAATTGTAAAAGAGGCAGAAAACAGAATAATAGCAATGATAGATGAACATGAAATTACAAGAAAAGCTTATGAACAAAAAGCAGAAATAATTGAAACTGCAAATGAAATGTCAAGAGAAATATCAAAAGGAACAAAAGATTATGCAGATAGCATACTTGCAAATTTAGAATCTGCAATAAACAATGTTAGTGTAACTTTAAATGAAGCAATAAGAACAATAGAACAAAACAGAAAAGAGCTAAAATAAGAGATTAATTAGGAAGTCAGAAATTAAAATGGAAGTCAAAATTTTAAAATTTATAGATTTCCTATAATTTCTGGCTTTTTTAGACTCACAAACTATATGCAAATTGGTATTTGTTGGAGAGATTTCTGCGATGCATTGCGGGTCGCCGAGGACGTCGACCCCTACAATGTTTGCAATATATTTTAATTTTGAATATAATTATAAATTCCAATTTATAGAGAATCCAATTAATAAAAGGAGAAAATATGTCAAAAGGAAGAAGAAGTAAAAAGAAAAATAGAAAAACTTTAGATTTACAAGTAGTTTCACTAATAATTATAAGTATTTTACTAGCAATATTAATATACACAAAAGCTGGATATATTGGAGAAACATTAAGTCCAATTCTAGGAGGAATAATGGGTTGGATAAAATATGTTATTCCAGTAGGAACTTTTGCAATTGCTATTTTTTTGGCATGCGATGAGGACAAAGATAACTTTATGAAAAAAATATTGCAATATGCAGTTTTTTTATTATGCATAACAACTATTATCACTGTAATTCAAATTTCACAAGGAAAACTTAATATGGAAAGTGGATTTGAAAAAGCTGTGGAACAGGCATACGAAAATGGAAGCAATAATATTGGTGGTGGAGCAGTAGGAGCAATTTGTGCAATAGGGTTAATAAGTTTGGTAGGAAAAATAGGAACAGTAATAATTGCAATAGGAATTGCAGTAATAGATTCAATTTTCTTATTTGGAATAAAACCTGCTGAACTATTAAAAGAATATGTTGAAAATAGAAATGAGAAAAAACAAGAAGCAAAAGCACAAAGACTAGAACAAAGAAAATTAAAAGCAGATAAAGAAATAATTTCAAGGGAAAAAGAAGATAAAAAGAAAAAATTAAAAATAATGCCAGAAGACAATGCGGTAACAGAAGACCAAATAAATATAAAAATTGCAAGTAATAATAATGAGGAACAAACATCATTATTTAAAAAACAAGAAGAGATTAAAGAAGATAAATCAAAAGAAATTTTAACATTAGAGCATGCATTAACTGTTGAGGATGAGAACTATGAATTTCCACCAGTAGAATTTTTAACACCAGGTAAAGCTACAACTAAAATGGGAAAGAAAGCTGTAGCTGATACAGCAAGCAAATTACAAAAAACTTTATATAGTTTTGGCGTATCTGCAAAAGTAGAAAATGTGTCTGTTGGACCAACAATAACAAGATACGAATTAAAACCAGCAGAAGGAGTTAGAGTTAGCAAAATAGCAAATTTAGCAGATGACATTGCCCTTAGCCTTGCTGCAGAAACAATAAGAATTGAAGCACCAATACCAGGAAAACAAGCAGTTGGAATAGAAATACCAAACAAAGAAAAAGAAGTAGTACATTTAAGAGATATTATAGATAGCAATGAATTTAAAAGTGCTAAATCAAAATTAGCCTTTGCATTAGGTAAAAATGCAGCAGGAGAAGCAATTGTTACAGATATAGCAAAAATGCCACACGTTTTAATTGCAGGAAGTACAGGATCTGGAAAGAGTGTTTGTATAAATACATTAATTACAAGCATAATATATAAATCAAAACCAAGTGAAGTAAAACTTGTAATGGTTGATCCAAAAGTTGTTGAGCTTTCTGTATACAATGGAATACCACACCTATTAATACCGGTTGTAACAGACCCTAAAAAGGCTGCAGGAGCTCTTGCTTGGGCTGTCCAAGAGATGGTAAATAGATATCATTTGTTTGCAGAGAAGAATGTTAGAGATATAGCAGGATATAATGAAGCTCTAGAAAAAGAAGGAGCAGAAGGAAAGTTGCCACAAATAGTAATAATAATAGATGAGCTTGCAGACTTAATGATGGTAGCTAAAAATGATGTAGAAGATGCGATATGTAGATTAGCACAAATGGCAAGAGCAGCAGGAATGCACTTAGTAATAGCAACACAAAGACCATCTGTTGACGTAATTACAGGTATTATTAAAGCTAATATAGCAAGTAGAATTTCGTTTGCAGTAACATCACAAGTAGATTCAAGAACTATTTTGGATTCTGCAGGAGCAGAAAAACTACTTGGAAAAGGAGATATGCTATTTTTCCCAACAGGAGTTTTAAAACCAATAAGAATACAAGGAGCATTTGTTTCTGATGGAGAAGTAGAGAAAATAGTAAGCTTCTTAAAAGAAAATGGTGGCCCTACATATAGTGAAGATGTACTTGAAAAAATAGAAAGAGCAAATACTACAGATAAAGAATTAGATGAACAAGATGATGATGAAACAGATCCATTCTTAATGGAAGCAATAGACACAGTAGTAGATTTAGGACAGGCTTCAGCATCATTTATACAAAGAAGATTTAAAGTAGGGTATGCAAGAGCAGGAAGAATTATAGATCAAATGGAGGCAAGAGGAATAATTTCTAGGTATGAGGGAAGTAAACCTAGACAGGTTTTAGTTTCAAAAGAGCAATGGCAAGAACTAAAAATGGCAAAACCTGTGGAAACAGAAACACAATCAGAAGAATAACTATTAACGAAAGAAGGGTGTAGATATCTTGGGAAGAGAAGAAATTTTTTCTAAATTAAATATAAAGGATTATAATAATGAACTAGAAAAAATATTAGAAAAAAAATCTTTTTCTGAAGGTACTAAAAATATCCTTCTTAATATTTTATATAAAATGGAAACATCTTATGATGACTATAACAAAGTAAAAGTGTATACAAATACTAAAAAAGATATGCTTGAAGAAATGCTAAAAATAATACAAGAAGATTGCAATGAAATAGAATTAGTAAAACCAAAATTAAATGAAGAAACAAAATTAGGAGACAAAAAATTTATTGTAGAAGATAATAAAATAATTTCATATCCTAATGAAAAAACAGTTTGCTATGGACTATATAATTTAGCAAAAAATAAGTTGGGAATAAAACCAAAATATAACTTTTTAAAAAGACCATTAGAAAAATTACTAAACAAAGGAAAAATAATAGATACAGAAGAGATAATAAGAGATTTTGATGGATGGTCTTGGAATGTTGTTGTAGATGAAATAGAGAACTATATATGTAATATTGTTTATCAAAATGTAAAAATATTAATTGGAAACGATTTTTTACAAGAACAAATAAATAGAAGCAAAGAACTAGATTTTATAGAAGAACTAGATTTAAGATTAAAATTAAATTATGGAGAAGAACTGGCTCAAAAGATATTGAATATCTTATATAAAATAAGTATTTTAGAAGAAATAAAAGCAGATAACAAAAAGCTAAAAGAATTTATAAAGATAGAAAAAATAATGAATAAAGACCTAGAAAAAATAAGCAATAAGAAGCAATATCTACAAGATTTAGCAAATGAAAAGAAAAAGATAAATAGAGAAATAAAAAGAATAGATGAAATAATGAGTGATAGTCAAGTTCTAAGAAAAGAGTTTATGGAAGGAAACTTAAGAAGAGAAAAGAAAATATTTAGCCTTAGTGACTATACAGATTTATTACAAGATAGAAGAGAAAAGTTATTTGCAAAATTAAAGAAATGTAGCAAATTAATGGAACCATTTACTTATGTTCAAATGAAACTAAAATTAGATGAAAATGTTAAACTTTTTGAAGAGTTGAACTTAAATGAGTATAATGAAAAACAGATATTCATTGAGGTTATAAACTTACAAAAAAGCTTTTTAAAAGCTTTTAATAAAACGTTAAAAAAAATAGAGACAAAGAAAGATGTTTTAGAAAAAATATTTGTTTTTAGATATTACAAGCTAATACCAGTAAATGAAGGCGACCTAATAAAAGATGTGAATGAATTAAAAACAGAACTTAAAAAAGCAGAAAAATATTTAATAACAAAAGCTTGCAATTTAAGGGCAATAAATATATTATGTAAGAATGTTGAAAAAAATTATGAAATAATATCAAGCATACTTGATTATAGAATAATCGATTTAGAAGAAATCCTTTTAGAGATGAAAAAAAGTAATGACAAATTTGTTTTAAAAGTATATGATGATAATGCAATAGCAGGGACTTTACAATATGAAAGCAATGAAGAAATTAATATTAAATTAAATAAAAAAATCAAATTATTTATATAAAGGAGAGAATTTTATGAATATTACTTTTTTAGGAGCAACAAAAACTGTTACAGGTTCAAACTTTTTATTAGAAGGAGCAGGAAAAAGAATTTTAATTGACTGTGGACTTTATCAAGGAAAAGCTGCAGAAGAAAGAGAAAACTATGAAGATTTTGCATATAATGTAAGCGATATAGACTATTTATTACTTACACATGCACATATAGACCATTCTGGAAGAATTCCGAAATTATATGTAGAAGGTTATAGAAATCCAGTAATTGCAACAAAAGCAACATGTGATTTATGTTCAATAATGCTTCCAGATAGTGGACACATTCAAGAGCAAGAAAATGAATGGCAAAACAGAAAAAGAAAAAGAAAAGGACTTCCAGAACTACCACCACTATATACAGCTCAAGATGCAATAGATTGTTTGAAAATATTTAAACCAGTAAAATATGATGAAATAATTGAGCTATCACCAGAAATACATGTTAGATTTAATGATGCAGGACACATGCTTGGTTCTAGTATTATTGAAATATGGGTAAATGAAAATGGAGAAGAAAAGAAAGTAGTATTCTCAGGTGACTTAGGAAACAGCGACATGCCACTTTTAGATTCTCCAACAATGATAGAAACAGCAGACTATTTAGTTATGGAATCTACTTATGGAGGAAGACTTCATATAAAAAACGACGAAAAAGCAGAAATGTTTTTGAATATAGTAGCAGAAACATTAGATAAAGGTGGAAATGTTGTAATACCATCATTTGCAGTAGGAAGAACACAAGAAATTTTATATGAACTAAACAATTTAAAAGAACATAGAACAGATAAGGAATTCTTAGAAAAATATGATAAATTAATGAAAGCACCAGTATATGTAGATAGCCCACTTGCAATATCTGCAACACAAATATTTAGACAAAACACAGAATTATTTGATGAGGATGTAAGAAAACAAATAGAAAGCGGAGATAATCCATTAGAGTTCCCAGGATTACAATTTACACAAACAGCAGAAGAATCAAAAGCACTAAATGAAAATACAACACCATCAATAATAATATCAGCTAGTGGTATGTGCGAAGTAGGAAGAATAAAGCATCACTTAAAACATAATTTATGGAATCCAAACAGCACAATATTATTTGTTGGTTATCAAGCACCAGGAACACTAGGAGCAAAATTGGTTGCAGGAGAAAAGAAAGTAAAAATATTTGGAGAAGAAGTAGCTGTAAATGCTAGAATAGAGTACATAGAAGGATATTCAGGACACGCAGACCAAGAAGGACTTTTAAATTTTGTATATTCATTTATAACAAAACCAAAACATATATTCCTAGTACATGGAGAACCAGAAGGGCAAAAGGTATTAAAAGAAAAATTACTAGAAACAACAGATATACCAGTAACAATACCAGAATATGGAGAAGATTACAAACTAGACGATAAAATATCAGTAGAATCAAAAGTTAATATGTATGATAAACATAGATATTTAAGATTAGAAGTAATAGATAGATTATCTACATTAAAAGAAGAATTAGAAGATATGAGCTCAATGATAAAAGATGACATATTTGATGAGGATAAAAAAGACGAAGAAATAATGGCAATAAACGAAAAGATAAAAGAATTAGAACAACAAATAGTAAAAACAATTTCGTAATTACAATAAACGTAGGGGCAGGACCTGTGTCTGCCCTGAATAATTTTGAAGGAGATACAAATGGAAAAATATTATAATGATGCAATTATAGGTAATAAAGAAATAACAGCCAGCTATACCAAAAAAGGAGAACTATTAAGGGTATTTTACCCAAACACAGATTACAGGCAATTTGTAGATTATTTTCATACAGGAGTAAAAATAAATGATTCAAATATGATTTATTTACATGACGACATAAACAACCAATATGAACAATATTTTACAGAAAACACAAACATACTAAATACAAATATATTAAATACATATTTTAAATTAAATATTTTACAAACAGATTTTGTATGTATAAATAAAAACGTAATTGTAAAAAAATATAAATTCAAAAACCAAAACAATATAGATTTAAATGTAAGCTTTATAATACATTCTGCTTTACTTACAAATGACAATAATCAAGTAAGTGGCTACTATGTTAATGACAGCCTAGTTCAATATATGCATGATTATACATTTTCTATTTGCTCAAATAATAAAGTCAAAGCTTCACAAATAAATAATAATGAAGCTAACATAGAAAACGGTGTAATTTGGGATAAAGATTATATAGGAATGTCAAATGATTCAAGTATTTGCTATGACTTAGGAACACTAAAACCAAATGAAGAAAAAGAATTAGACATATATATAACAATTTCTCATGGTTCATCAATAAAAGAAATAGAAACAAAAATTACAGAAGCAAAAAATATAGATGTAAAAAAGGAATTAGACAAAGCAAAAAAACATTGGGAAAAATATGTAAAAGAACATGATACAATAAAACTTCCAGAATCTAATACTAAATACATGAAAAAATTAGAAAAAATATATAAGAGAACAATATTACTTTATCCATTACTTACAAATGAGTTAACAGGAGGAATATCAGCAGCAGTAGAGATAGACGAAAACCGTACAAAATGCGGAAGATACTCTTATTGCTGGCCAAGAGATGCAATATTTATAACAAATTCATTAGATATATTAAGAATGACAAAAGAAACAGAAAAATACTACAAAACATTTTGCAAAATGACACAAAGCAAAAATGGAATGTGGGAGCAAAGATTTTATACAGATGGAAGTTTAGCTCCTTGCTGGGGATACCAAATAGACGAAACAGCAAGTGTAGTATATGGAATTTACAATCATTATGAGCATACAAAGAACGAAAAATTTTTAAAAGACACATTAAGAATGAGTGAAAGTGCTATAAAATTCTTAAAGAAATACGTACAAAATGTTTTAGATGAAAAAGAAGAAGAATATAAAAGTTATGATTTGTGGGAAGAAAACGAGGGAATACACACATATTCACTTGCAACAATCTTTTCAAGTTTTGATGCAATGATAAAAATATATGAAATAGTAAAACCAGAGTTCGAAAAAAATAGATTAAAAATAGAAAAAATTGAAAAAGAATTACAAATATTAAGAAAATATCTAGTAGAAATTAAAAAATACATATTAAAAAATCTATATGATAACAATAAAAAAACATTTATAAGAAATAAAGATCAAAAAATGGATATAAGCTTACTAGGACTGGTTACACCATTTAAAGTAATAGCACCAAAAGAAAAGAAAATGTTAAACACATTAGAAAGAATAGAACTAACATTAAGAACATATACAGGTGGCTATTTAAGATATGAGGGAGATAACTATGCAGGAGGAAATCCATGGGTAATAGCAAACTTATGGATGGCAGAATATTGCTTAGAAGCAGGAAATAAAAAGAAAGCAAGAGAATGTTTTGAGTTCGTTGTAAAAACAGCAACAGAACATGGATATTTGGCAGAACAAATAGACAATAGCACAATGCAAGCAAAATGGGTAATAGGATTAGGATGGTCACATGCGATGTTTATAGATGTATTGCAAAAACTATACAAATAAAACAAATAAAAATCAGTATCTTGGCAAAATGCACAATCTATTAATTTTGATTTGTTTAGAAATGTGATTAATATTTTAATTAAAGGAGAATTGTATGGCAAAACCAAGTACAGTATTTGTTTGTAGCAATTGTGGAAATGAATCTTCTAAATGGTTTGGAAGATGTCCAGCTTGCAATGAATGGAATACTTGTTATGAAGAAAAAATTAATTTAAAATCTAGTGGAAAATCAGCTAGCAAAAAAACAGCGACAACAGTAAAACTAGACGATGTAAAGAAACAAGATATTGTTAGAACAAAAACAGGGTTTGGTGAACTAGATAGAGTATTAGGAGGGGGACTTGTTAAAGGCTCCCTAACTTTACTTGGAGGAGAACCTGGTATTGGTAAGTCTACTTTAATTCTACAAATATGCGATAAAATTAAAGGCGAAGGACAAGTTTTATATGTATCTGGAGAGGAATCTGCTCAACAAATAAAAATAAGGGCAGATAGATTAGGAATAAAAAACAATGATATTGTATTTTTAGGAGAAACAGATATAGATGTAATAGAAGATGCAATATTAAAAACAAATCCAAAATTGGTTATAATAGATTCTATACAAACAATGTATTCAGACGAAATAACCTCAGGACCTGGTAGTGTTAGCCAAGTAAGAGAGATAACAGCAAGAATAATGAAAATGTGTAAACAGGAAGAAATTACAACAATAATAATTGGACATGTTACAAAAGATGGTAATATAGCTGGGCCAAGAGTTTTAGAGCATATGGTCGATACAGTTCTATATCTAGAAGGAGAAAGATATTTTGCTTATAGAATTTTAAGAGGAGTAAAAAACAGATTTGGTTCAACAAATGAAATTGGAATGTTTGAGATGAATGATATAGGTATGTGCGAAATTGACAATCCCTCATCTGTACTATTATCAGAGAAAAATGAAAATGTAGCAGGTTCAATTGTTGTAGCAAGTATAGAAGGTACAAGACCAATACTTGTAGAATTACAAGCATTAACGGCTACAAGCGTATTTGGAATGCCAAGGAGAACTGCAAACGGCATAGATTATAATAGATTAACATTATTAATTGCAGTATTAGAAAAAAGAACAGGATTGCCACTTGGAAATCAAGATGTATATTTAAATATAGTTGGAGGAATAAAAATAAATGAACCAGCTTTAGATTTAGGCATAATTCTTGCAGTAAGCTCTAGCTTCAAAAATATACCAATATCAAATGATGTAATTGCAATAGGAGAGGTTGGACTAACAGGAGAAGTAAGAAGTGTAAATCAAATAGAAAAAAGAATAAAAGAAGCAGAAAAACTAGGATTTAAAAAATGTATAATTCCAGAAAGCAATAAAAAACTATTGAAAGATACATACAAATTAGATATAATAGGTGTGCAAAATATTTCGGAAGCGATGAGATGCTTAGAATTAAAGAGGTGATAGTTTGGCAGAGAAAACAAAAAATGATGAAGAACTAATCAATATACTTAAGATTATAGCTCCAGGTACTTTATTTAGAGAAGGCCTAGACAACATATTAAAAGCAAAAACAGGTGCTTTAATTATAATAGGAGATACAAAAGAAGTCTTAGATTTAGTAGATGGAGGATTTAGAATTGATGAGGAATATACTCCTGCTAGACTATATGAGCTTGCTAAAATGGATGGAGCAATAGTGTTGAGCAAAGATTTAAAACGAATTCTTTTAGCAAATACACAAATAATACCATCACCAAAAATATTAACACAAGAAACAGGAACAAGACATAGAACAGCAGAACGTACAGCAAAGCAAACAGGTGAGCTTGTTGTAAGTATATCTCAAAGAAGAAATATAATAACAGTATTTAAAGGAGACTTTAGATATACAATAGAGGACAGTAGCAAAATAGTAACAAAAGCAAATCAAGCACTTCAAACTCTAGAAAATTATAAAAGAGTTTTTGATACAAAACTAAAAGTTTTAAATGAGTATGAATTTAATGATATTGTTACATTAGACAATGTAATTACATGTATACAGAGAGCTGAAATGGTAAACAGAGTTGCAGAACAAGTAAAACGCTCAATATATGAATTAGGAGCAGATGGAGTTTTAGTAAAAATGCAACTAGAAGAATTAGTAGAAGATTTACCACAAGAAGAGCTATTAATAATAAAAGATTACATAGCACCAACAAGAAGATTAGTAGCAGAAAAGATATTACAAAATATACAAGCATATTCACAAACTGAATTTGTACAAGTAGAGCTAATCGCTAAAATGCTAGGATATGACCAATTCGATAACTATGAAGAAGTTGCAGTATATCCAAGAGGATATAGAATTTTAAATAAAATACCAAGAATGCCAAATAGTATTGTTACAAATTTAGTAAAAACATTTAAATCTTTCCAACATATTTTACTTGCAGATGTAGACAAGTTAGATGAAGTTGATGGAATAGGAGAAGTTAGAGCACGAACGATTAAGCAATCATTAAGAAGAATGCAAGAACAATTTGTATTTGATAATTTAATGATTTAATGAGGTGAAAAATTTGAAAAATGAAAAATCTCAAAAAGGTATTACAATAATAGCATTAGTTTTAACTATTATTATACTTTTAATATTAGCTTCTGTAGCAACATATACAGGAATTGAATCTTATGATAGAGCCGAACAAATAAAATTTGTATCACAAATGCAATTAATTCAAACAAAAGTAGATGAAGTAGTACAAAAGAATGACTTTGCATCACTTGGAGATGCTTTAAATGATAAACAAAAAAATATAGTAAATAGTGCAGTAAATAGCGACGGAATATCATGGCCAACTACTGAAGAGTTTAACGACTATGTAAGATACTTTTCAAAAGAAAAGTTAAGGACACAATTAGAATTGGACAATATAGATGAAGACATAATCATAAATTTTAAAACTAGAGAAGTTATAAGCACAGTAGGGTTTGAATATGGAGGCACAACATATTATACTCAATATAAACTGCCAAAAGGGGAAAAGCTAACTCAATATGAAAAACCTAATACAACTCTATCTTTCGAGTATTCTAAAACCGCTCAGGACTTAACTTCAATATTAAAGATAGTAAAAGTAGAAAGAACAGAACAAAATGGCAATACAGTGCAATTGAAATCAGATACATTAAAGTATGAACTATGGAAAAAAGAAAATGATAATTATGTTTATTTAAAACAAATAAATCCAAACGAAACTTTAATTTCTATTGCTGGTGAGTATAAAATAAAAGTTATAGATAATGTAGGAAATGAATACGAGGGAGAGTCGTTTGTAATAAGAATTACAAACCCACCACGAATAGAAAAAAACTGGAGTAAAATAGTTCAGATAAAAGGTATAAATTCAGCTGGACAAAAAATTGACACGTTTACAGAAGTAGATAGTAATACAATATGGTATGACTATTCTAGCAATATTAAATTTGCATATTCAAAAAACAGTGATAGCGATTATCTAGTTTGGATTCCACGATATGCAAAAAATAATTCAACAAATGAAATTAAGTTCATAAAAGGAAATTCAAATATATTTGAAGATAATACAAAGATGAATGATGATTGGACTGTGCCAGAAGAGTTTTCACAAAATGGAATTAAGCTTACTGGATTCTGGCTTAAAGTAACAGAACCAAATTCTGAAGATAAGAATATAGATGAATTTTTAAAAAACATAAATAAAGAAGACATAGTTTATGTTTATGAATAAAAGGGAGGAAACAAAATGAAAAACAAATTAACTTATAGCATAGCTGCACTAATAATTGTAATTATTATAGGAGGCTTTTTAGGATATGGTTATTATAAAAAAGCAACATATAAACTACAAAGACCAGTGGTTTCTATGGATGTAGAAGGATATGGTACAGTAAAAATGGAATTGTATCCAGACATGGCACCAAATACAGTAAAAAACTTTGTTAAATTAGTCAATGAAGGTTATTACAATGGACTAACATTTCATAGAATACAAGAAGATTTAATACAAGGTGGAGATAAACAGGGAGATGGTACAGGAAGTACAGAATATAGTATAAATGGAGAGTTCGCTAAAAATAATTATAAAGAAAATACTTTAAGCTTTGAAAGAGGAACAGTAGGATTAGCACGACAAGACTATTCATATTATGCATCTATGGATTCTAGCTTAACAGAAAAAGGATATAATTCAGGATATGCACAATTTTTTATAATGGCACAAGATCAAAAAGGATATGACGGTTATTACACAGCTTTTGGAAAAGTTATAGAAGGAATGGATGTTGTTGACAAACTAACAAAAATAGAAACACAAACAAAAACTGATGAAGAAACAGGAGAAACATCAACAACTACTACACCAGTAAATGCACCTGTAATAAAAAATATGACAGTAGAAACATTTGGAGTAAACTATGGAGAACCAGAAACACACAAATCTTTTGACATAAACTCTTGGTTTATGAGTTTATACGGATTATCACAACAATAAATTGTAATTTGTTTAATTGATGTGGAAGATGTGTTGCAACACATCACACCTCTCACATCAATTTATATAAATAAATTTCAAAAAAATAAAAAAAATTGAAATTTAGTATTGACATATTAATTAAAATCTAGTATACTTATTTTCGTCCTAAGAAATGGGCGCATAGCTCAGCTGGTAGAGCATCTGCCTTACAAGCAGGAGGTCATAGGTTCGAGCCCTATTGCGCCCACC
>OIZL01000464.1_pt1 | contig 30126 bp, 26 predicted proteins | sample 1588541 | NCBI WGS metagenome assembly OIZL01 (sample SAMN03283285) | human gut metagenome | biome: human-associated habitat; material: feces | host: Homo sapiens | place: Peru | collected 2012 | reverse complement strand
AACTCCCATCCCAACCTTGGCAAGGTTATATTCTAACCATTGAACCACACCTGCAACGCATATTCATAATATCAAATTTTTTTTATAATATCAAGTCATTTAGTAAAAATTTAACTAAAACTATAAAAATATACGTCATCATTTAAATCAAAGAAATTAACACAGAAATTACCACTCTTTGTAACATTATATATTTCCGTGCCTATTACACTTTTATTTTTATCATAAACAGAAACATTCAAAGCACCTGTGCCACCACTCACATAACCACATAAATTAAATAAATTCATACTTTTAGTAACACCATAAGAAATATTATTTATCTTTATGCTAGAACTATTAATAGTTACATAATCATCTAATCTAACAATATCCCCAAAACTTACCAAATTCTCAGTTATAACTTTTGTCTTGTCATTATAATTAACTGTAAGAATAGTCTTGTCATCTTGTTTCTCTGCATGAATAACCCCGAAATCCACTTCACCAGAAATTGTTTTTAAGCAAACATTCAAAGCATCATCATAAGAAACTCCTAACTCACTTTGCACAGCCCCAACAAAATTGCAATAAAACTCATCTTCGCCAGTCTTAACATCCATCAAATAATATCCATTCTTCTTAGTTATTACCTTACCATCTATTTCAATAGTATCACCCAAAATTTTAACTTGTTTATCCTTAAAATAATCATTTTTAGTAAGAAAGTCATTACTTATAACATCTGTGTTTTCATTCTTATCATTAATATAAGCGTATCCAAATAAAACACCTAAAACAAATAAAATAATTAAACAAATAATAATCCCAATTCTTGTCTTACTCATATCTACTCCTCTTCATAAATATAACTAAATCTTAAATTATTAACATCTGTATAAGCTATACCCCTATCAACCGCATACTTATAAACATTAAATGAATAATTACTGCTATCACTTGTCAAATATTGATTAACACCAGTATAAGAATTTAATAAAGTACTATTATAATAAACTTCAAAAGGGTTATTCTCATTAATAATAGCTTTACCTAAACTAAGAATACCTTTATTTGCCGTAGTACCACTAGCATTTTCTTCTCCGGCACCAATCTCTACTGTTATATCCGTTATAATATCATCAAATATTTTATACAACCCATTTAAACTATCTGAATCACTAACATCATCATATGAATAATAATTATCTCTTGACGTAGCTAAAGGTATTAACTGAGAAGCAACTGCTCCACCAATCCCTATTGTATAAACTTTGGCTTTACTCTTAACATAATCAACATCTGCACTTCTTGGTGTATCAGCACTATCTCCGTCACTTAAAAATATTACATAATTATCTTTATCATTTACAGAAGTTTGCAAAAAAGATGCAGTCTGTCCAATAGCAGATAAGAAACTAGTTCCACCACTAGCACTCAAACTATTAATTGCACTATCTATTGAAGATTGATTATTACTATAAGAAAGAATAGTTGAAGCAGAAGATTCAAACGTTATAATTGACACTGTTGAATTTTCCAAATTTAACTTTTTTACCATTTCTTTTGATACAGTCTTTAGATTATAAAGTCTACTATTACCACTCATCGAACCAGATACATCTAAAACAAGAATTAAGTTAATTTTTACCTCAATAGTATCTGTACTAGTAATTTTTTTAATCTTATTTTGTTTAATATCTAAATTCTTAACATCATAAGTACATTTTAACTCTTCATTATTAGATATTGTAACTTTACCATCTTTTTCATCAACTATATACTTTGAATTAGTACACTCAATTAACTCTTTATAATCATCGGAAGACTTTATTTGTTCATCTGGAACATCAATCTGACAATATCTTTGATCATTAACTAACTTACAAGTTTTCGTAGTCTTGTCACCATTCATATTAATCCAAGTTGCACTCATTTCCCCTTCACTTATTGCATATACATAAACACGATTATTTTTAACTTCAAAAGAACTATTTGACAATAAATCACTTAATGCTGAACCTTCCATATAAGTTGCTCTTTCATCATCTTTATTAGTACTCCAACCATAAATAATACCATTATCTCTCTTAATTGAAGGAAGAGTAATTCCTTTAGAACAACGAGCAATTTCATTATTTGTATCACCATCACAAACAACGGCTTGTACATGTCTTCCTACTGATGTTGCTCCATTTTTTTCATAAACAAACAATATATATCCATCATCATCTTCAGTATACTTAAAATCATAAGCACCATCTTTTAATTTAGTAAACTTTACAACACCCTCAAATTCTTCATTCGTTTTAGGATTAATTGGTATCTTATTTAAAAATCCATCATCAACTAAATCTTCAAGTGTTATATAGCAAAAAGTCTCTTCTTCATTCGCTGCCGTGTATTTAATAATCTCATACTTACTATCACTACTAGACTTATTAGTCATTACATAAGTGTCTGCAGCACTTTCAATTTTTTTTATTTCATTATTATAATTTTCTTCTAATTGATTATTATTTTTTCTACTAAAATTAAGAACAAAAAGCCCGCAAATTACTGCTATAAGTGCAATAACTGCTATAATTTCAACTAAAGTGTACCCTTTCTTATTCATACTTACACCATCCTATTATAAGTTTAGCATAAAAAAGTGTAATTGCCTACTTCACTTTTTAACATTTACAGAAATATTTCGTCCTTTATTTGGTTTTCTAAGTGAACAACAATTATCAATAATAAATAAAATAATTAAAACTAATGCAAGTAATAATCTATTAGAATATCTAAAATTACTAATTTTAATAATTAAATAAGGTGCTATAAAAAATGCACAAATAATCCCACCTACTCCAAAAAATAACAAACCTGCAAAACAAACTCTTCCATTTATATTTAAAAAAGAATCTTTATAATCCCACCATTTTTTATGAAATAATTTTTCTAATAAATAAGACGTCATATATTCTAAAAAACCGCAAAGTAAAATAATTAAAATAACCATAAGTAACGGTTTATTCATAAATCTACTGAAAAAAACTAATATCAAAATCATTCCACACCCATAAATCGGAAGCCATGGGCCTTTCAAAAATCCTCTATTTACAAATTTCTTTTTCTTAAAAATAAATAATATCATTTCCCATAAATAACCAATAAAAGAAAATGCAAAAAATAAAAGAATTGTTGTTAAAATATTATCTCTACTTAAATAATTAAAATCTTTCATATATATATTATGGTACAAAAAAAGATAAAACTTTAATTATTTTTTCTTTGATTTTTTAGAAGTTTTTTTCTTTTTACCTTTATTTGTTTTTTTCTTTTTTGATGTTTTCTTTTTAGTGTTTGTATTTTTAGTAGTCGCCTGCTTTTTAACTTCTTTATTAACTACTGGTTTAGCACTAGTTTTTTTATTCTTAACTGGAGCCTTCTTATCAATAGATTTTTTAACATTAGTATTCTTAACACTATTTTTAACCTCAAACTTTTTAGAAAGACTCTTATAAGTATCCTTAATAACGCCTTTATACTTAACTACAATATAACCAACTCCAGCAGCTGCTACTACCAAAAAGATATATAAAGCATAATTAACAGACTTATATTTAATAGTTATCTGATAAGTTGCTCTTGCTCCATTTTCTGCGGTAACTATAATCTTTATTACACTACCCTCAGTTAAATTATCATTACCTTTAATAATATAAGATGCACTATCATCTTCTAGAGCAGGAGTAATATCTAACTTATTAACATTCTTCTTTATTTCTAATACATAGTTCTTAACTCTTTTACTAAATTCTAAATTATACCCATCTATCTTTAAATTAGAAATATAATTATTACTAGAAGCATTTTTTATTGTCTTGGTTATAAAAATAAAATAAGTTCTTATATTTCCATTATCATCTTTGAGTCTTATTTGTACAACATTATCACCATTTAAAAGTTTAATAGTTTGCTTACCATAATTCTTAACAAACTCACCATTTCCTGCCTCTGGACTTATTTCTAAACTTGTAACACTAGAGGTAACATTTAAATAATACTCATAAACATCTGGCTTAAAATCTATAATTAAATTATTGTTTTTATTATCTTTGATTAAAATACCATTTAAACTGCCAGATTGTATTTTATCATCTTTATAAAATCTTATTAATACAACCTTCTGATTTCCATTTTCTGATAAAACAGTTATTGGCACAATAAGTTCATTACTATCTTTTGCAAAAGTATAATCCCCAGCCCCGGTTATAGTTGCAAACTCATTTTCTAAAGTTACTTCAATGTTAATTTTTTCATCTAAAGACTGCAGACTATAAAGTTTCTCTGTATTAGTAAATCCTTCAAGAACCTTTCCATTAATTTTTATTTCCTTAATATTATTATTCGTAGAAATTACTTTGACTTTGCTATTTACATCGTCATATGTCAATTCCGTATTATTACTAGAATTCTTAGATTTTATATTGATTAATTTAATAGAATGAATTCCATCTGTTTTTGCCTTAAATAACAAAATACCATACTCTTGCAAACCACTTTCCTGTGTATCACTTTTTGTCTTAGCACTTATCGTTTGCTTATCATTAGTTATCTGCCAAACTTTTTCGTAATTACTTCTAACATCAACAAGTTCAATTCCATCATCAAATTCATAATTAAAATCGATTTCATCATAAGATGCATCTTGATTGATTGAAACTCTGCAAATAAACTGATCACCAATATAATAATTACCTTTATCACATTCTAACACAAATTCATCTTTTGCAAAAACCATAATTGGAAATAATAAAAATGATATTAAAAAAAAGAATTTCTTTGACATAATCTCACCTAAGAAAATTATATCATAAAATTCTTATTTATATTCAAAAATATATTTAGTTTTTTTATCAATTCCGTATAAAACTAACTCTTCATTTGCTAATACAAATATATCTTGTGAAACTTTTGCTTCATTTATCTTTCCATTACCATCTAAAGAATAAAAATATTTATTTGCTCTAAGTTTTAAATAAGTATTATCCACATTCATTACTTCAAAATCTGTCTTACACGAATCACTTTTATCAAAAGATAGTTCATACCCAGTTAAAACATTATAATTATCACTTTTATTTCCACAAGACATATATAATTTTTTTATATCATTACTAGGTTTTATCTTATACCAAATAAATACACCCGCTAGAACAACTACTAAACCTATTAAAGCAACCTTTAAAATCTTCTTCATATCTTACCTCATAATAAATATAGCATAAATAATATTTTTTTAATAGTGCAATTTTTATTTTTTAACTTTTAACAAATCTAAAATTTTTAAAATAAACTCCCAAATTTTTTCAAATAATGTTTTTGTTTCTTCTTTAACTTCTTCTTTTTTATCTTCAACAGGAATATCTGGCTTAACTTCTTTATTATCAGTCCCCTCTAGCGTTTTAGGTTCTTCTATCTTTGGTTCCTCTTTTGGCACTTCCTCCTTAATTTCATCTTTTTTAACAATTTCTGGTTCATTCTTCACATAAGATAACCATTTACTCTTAGTCCAAGTCTTCCAAGGTCTAGCACTTAAATTAGAAATACACACCTTTCCATACTTTATCCCTGAAATCTTCTGATTAGATGTACACTCAATCACCTTACCATCACCAATATATACTCCACAGTGTCCTTTCATATATAAAAGTACTCCTTCTTCCTCTGGAAGCGTAGAAATATCACCTTTCTCACTTGCAGTACCAACTGTTATCCCGTACGCGTCCTTATCATAACCAGCAATGTAACTTACCTTCTTATTTCCATAATCACTCATAAAATAAGACTTAATCAATCCTGCACAATCATAAGCATAATAATTTTTTCCTACTAAACTTTTTAAATATTTAACTTTTGTATCGTCATAATGACTAGGATACTGCTTTTTCTTACCATCAATTGTATTATTTGTTACAAGTCTGCCAAACTCACCCCACATATAAACAGTATTCCAGTTAAGTAAAGTCTTTAAATAACTTACAAACTCTTTATTCGTCTTTATTTTTATCATCTCCTATCTTCAAAGCATCATAAGCACCACCTGCAGATAAAGATCCAATCAAGCAAAGAACAATCGAGCGAAAAATGCTAGTCTCAATCTCTGCAAAATAAACAATGAATCCCGAAATAATTCCAATAACAACATTCTGCAAAGGAATATACTTCTTATCTACAATTTTTAACTTCTTACTAATAAAACCTATAATAAACGTCACCAAAGAAATAACACTAAACGCAGTCAGTTCCATCCCTTTTTCTCCCCTCTAATACAGTAACCCTTTTATCAAGACTAGATGACATCTTAGTAAGTTCATCAACCTTATCTGTAAGTAACTTAGTATTCATATTAAGCTTAGTAATTGACGTATTAAGCTTTAATAAAGGTGTAACTATTGCTATAAGTGATACAACTAGTCCAACAATTTTAATAATTTGACTATCCATAACCTCACCTATTTTATTATATAAAAAAAGCACTCATAATGAGTGTTCCTTTAACCTATATACCAAACTTTTTATTAATTAAATCAGCAATATCATTTGCCATTCTACTAATTTCCTCAGTATTTTTACCTTCAATCATAACTCTAATTAAATTTTCCGTGCCACTAGCCCTGATTAATATACGACCATCACCATTAAGTTCTTCTTCATACTTTTTAATCAAAGCATTAATTTCAGCCTCCTCACCAAATGAAGTTTTACCTTCCTTAGTAACATTAACATTTACAAGAACCTGTGGATATTTATCCATAACACTTGATAGTTCACTTAACTTACATTTCCTTTCACTTAATATATTTAAAACCATAAGAGAAGTAAGCTCACCATCACCAGTATTTGCATATTCTTTAAAAATCACATGTCCCGACTGCTCGCCACCAATCACATAATCCTTATTAAGCATCTCTTCTAAAACATACCTGTCGCCAACTTTAGTCGCAACAAAATTAATATTCTCACTTTCACAAAATTTTCTTAATCCTAAATTTGACATTACGGTTCCAACTATTGCATTATTATTAAGTCTGCCCTTTTCCTTTAAATATTTACCACAAATTGCAAGTACATAATCTCCATCTATAACATCTCCATCATTAGTAACAAGTAAACATCTATCAGCATCTCCATCATAAGCAATACCTAAATCAGCACCTGTTTCCTTAACTTTACTAATTAAAGCATCTAAATGAGTAGAACCACAATTATCATTAATATTTACTCCATCAGGACTATCAAAAATAATTTTTGCATTAACATTTAACTTTTCAAATAAAGTAGGTGCAGTAGCAGATGCTGAACCATTAGCACAATCCACTACAACTTTAAGACCATTATAATCATTTGCTAAAGTATATAAAAAATTAATATATTTATTTTTTAAATTTTCATCTCTCTCATATCTACCAATATTAGTACATTCTGGTAACTTTTCATCTAGAATGTAATGCTCTATTTTTTCCTCAATCTCATCAGCAAGTTTATATCCTTTATTATTAAATAACTTAATTCCATTATACTTAGCAGGATTATGACTTGCCGAAATCATTACACCCATATCAGCATTTAAATGCGTTACTAAAAAAGAAACTGCAGGAGTTGGCACTACACCAACAAAAATAACATCAGCCCCCATGCTTAATAGTCCGGCATTAACAGCACATGCAAGCATATCACCAGAATATCTAGTATCCATCCCTACAATAACCTTAATCTTTTTACTCTCACCCAAAACATAAGCTGCACTAGCCCCTATCTTCATTGCTAAATCCGCAGTAAGTTCACCTCCAGCAATTCCTCTAGCACCATCAGTTCCAAATAATCTACCCATTATCTTTGCTCCTTATCTATAATATTATCCATTGATTTAACTATCTTCCAATCTCCAATAACACCTCTTACCATCGTAAGTGGATACACATTAGTATGAGCACCAATTATCGTTCCTGGACATAGTACACTATTACACCCAATATCACTATAATCTCCAAGTATTGCACTCATCTTCCTAAGCCCAGTTGCTATTCCACCATCTTCTTTAACAACAACATTACTCTTATCGCTCTTAACATTAGATAAAATAACTCCTGCACCAGTATGAGCATGATCCCCTAAGATTGCATCACCAACATAATTATAATGAGGGCACTGACAATTATCAAAAATAATTGCATTCTTTATCTCAGTACTATTACCAATTACACAATTCTTACCAATAATTGCACTACCTCTAATAAATGCTCCAGGTCTTACTTCAGTCCCTTCATCAATAATTGCTGGTGCATTTATATCAGCCTTCTCACTTATCTTTACACTTTTATGCACCCAAACATTATCCTTATATAATACATAATCATTAGATAAAGTAGGCCCTACTTTCAAAATAAAATCTTTGATAAGAGGTAATACTTCCCAAGGATAATTAACCTCATCAAATAACTCTTTTGCCATAGTAGCATCCAAATTTAATAAATTTTCGTACTTTTTTAACATTTTCTTCACATTCTCCTTAGCACCATAATACCACAAACATTGATAAATGTGCACTTTTTTGCTATAATCTTCATTGACAAAAAGAGGTAATTTAAATGAAAAAATTAGAAAAAAAAGATTATTTACTAATCGGAACACTATTTGTTCCAATGGTAACTTTAATAATATATCTACTTTGTAAAGGATACATATTCGGTTCTAATATTGACTGGGCTAATCAGCACATCGTACTACCAGAATACTTTAGAAACCTATTTTATAGTAATGGTAAAATAATTCCATCATTTGCTTTTAATCTAGGAATGGGGCAAAACATCTTCAACTACTCATACTATGGATTATTAAGCCCAATTATTTTGCTATCGTACTTACTACCTTTTATACCAATGTATATCTATATGCCAGCAATTTCTATTATTATGTATTTTACAAGTATAATAATGTTTTACTTATGGATTAAAAATAAATACAACACTAAAATAGCTTATATTTCATCTCTAATCTTTGCCTTAAATGCACCATTTGCATATCACTTTCATAGACATCTAATGTTTGTAATATACATGCCATTTATGATTGGTGCTCTAAAAAGTGTTGACTTATACTTTGAAAAAGGCAAAAAGATACCGCTTATTATATATACAATCCTATTAATTCTAACAAGTTACTACTTCAGTGTACCTGGAATTATCACAATTGGTATTTATACAATTTACAAAATTTTAAAAACTAACAAAATAGATTTTACAAAACTTAAAAATGTAATATTCTTTGTAACAACAGCAATCCTAATTACTGGAGTATTACTACTTCCAACAGCATATGCTTTAATAAATGGAAGAATTGAAACATTAACAAGTTCAAAACTTACATTCTTAGATTTAATAAACCCAATAAAAAACTACGCATACACATTCTATAATTCATATTACTCATGGGGTATAACATTTATCTACATTATCGCTATCATAAATGGTATTTTATCTAAGAAAAAAGAACAAATATTTTTAAGCATAATAACAGCTCTATTTATTATATTCCCACTAAGCAGTTATATTTTAAATGGATTCATGTATATTGATGGCAAATGCTTTATACCTTTCTTACCACTAGCAATCCTACAAATTAGTGAATTAATAAAAGATATATTTGATAACAAATTAAAACTAAAAAAAATGCTCCCATATATACTTCTAAGTGGAGCAATATTAATCTACTTTGCACTAGGTAAAAATAACATTTACTTACTACTTGCTGACATAATATTAATGTTAATAAGCCTTTACTTATGCACAAAAAAACAAAATAATATCCTACTTTACATTACAATAGTAGGTGTATCTCTTGCCTCATTCATAGCAAGTTCTACAAGTGAATCATACATGAAAATATCAGATATTAAAAATATAAATAGCACATCTTATGAAGAACTAATAAGCAAAATAAATGATAAAAACATCTATCGTACTAGTAATGAAGAATACATACTATATAATCCAAATAAAATTTATGATATAAATGAAAACATAACAACAACATATTCTTCTCTATCAAATAAATATTATATGTCATTTATTAGAAACATCTTTCAAAATGAAGTTATTAACCGAGATAACACAACAGTCACTCAAACATCTAATGTTTTATTCAACATCTATAGTGGAACAAAATATTTAATCTCAAGTGGTAACGCTGAAATCGGTTATACAGAAATTGAAAACATCGATGGAACAAAACTATACGTTAATGAAAATGTTCTACCAATCGCATACGCATCTAACAAAATAATGAGTGAGCGTGAATTCAACACCTTAGAATATCCTTACACAATAGATGCTCTACTAAATTATATAATTGTTGATAAATCACTGGATAACGTTTACAAAAGTAATATAAATGAATATAAAAATGGTTACAAAATTAAAGAAATTAATAATTTGACATACAACGAAGAAAATGGTCACTACATCATTGACGCAAACAAAAATGCAAATTTAAAAATTAAATTAAATTCAAAAATTCAAAATAAAGTTCTAATAATAAGTTTTATTATGAATAAAGCCAAAGAAGGATTTGCATGTAGTAGTGACATCACTATAAATAATATTAAAAATGCTCTATCATGTTCAAATTGGAAATATAATAACAATAACAACACTTTTGAATATGTTCTTTCATCAAATAATGTGATCGATACATTAAACATCGAACTAACAAAAGGAACATTTGATATAAACGACATTAAAATATATACAATGGACTACAACAAAGTAAGTTCAATCAAAAACAATGTTGATGAAATGATAATAAACAAAGCCAAAATTGAAGATAATCATATCTCTGGTGAAATAAATGTTAAAGAAGATGGTTACCTAAAAATAACTATTCCATATGACAAAGGATTCAAACTATACGTTGATGGTAAAAGAGTTGGTAAAGTATTAACAGACAAAACTTTCTTAGGATTAGAAATTACTAAAGGTACACATAAAATAGACATTAAATATACTCCACCACTACTAAAAGCTGGAGCAATAACTTCTCTTGTCGGTATTTTCCTACTCATAAACCTCATTGTTTATCCTAAAACAAAAAATAAATTACAAAAAATCAAAAACTATATTTTAAATCTTTGCAAAAAAACAAAAACTGTAATTAAAGATTTCTGCAAAACAAATCGAAATTACATCTATCTATTCGTATCATTACTAATACTAGATTTAGCATTAAGAATATTCTTATCAAATCAAATAAGTTTCTATCACTGGTTCATGCCAGTACCAAACTTATTTACAATTCTATGGATTACCACTATTTTATGTATAACGAAAAATCTTAAAAATCCATATAATAAAATATTCTATATTATATGTTACATCATAAGCATTGCCCTATTCCTAACACATGCTATATACTTCTCATATTTCAAAATATTCTTTGATTTCAGTGTACTTAGTGTTGCTGGCGAAGGTGCTGCTTACTTTAGTTCCGTATTTAATAATATTAAATTATGGGTAGTAATAACTACATTAATAAGCTTAAGTCTAACAATAATAGGTCTTAAAAAAACTAAAAAACAAACAAAAAACAACTATAAAAAATTGCTAATCATTTTAATTATCTTTACTATTATTCATAGCATACTTCCAGTATTCCTTGGTAAATCAAGCACTGAACTAAACTGGGACGAATGGCGTAATCCAAGAAGCATATATCGCTCATTTAATGACAACAACAAAAGTTTAATGGTTAGTGGAATGTATGAATACAATATTAGAAACTTCATATTTACCTACTTTAAAGATAGTAACTCACTAACTGATAATGAACAAAAAGTTCTTGATGAAAACTTTGCAAACAGCACTGAAGCTAAAGAAAACGAATATACTGGTGCATTCAAAGGTAAAAACTTAATAATCGTTCAATTAGAAAGTGTAGATAACTTCCTGCTAGATAAAGACATCATGCCAACCTTCTACAAACTAAGTAAAAATTCAATCAATTTTATTAACCACTACTCATTTACATCTGGTGGTGGATCAACATTCAACTCAGAATTTATGATTAACACAGGCTACTCTACAGCATATAACTACAATATGAACGCTTACTCATTTAGTAAAAATGCTTATCCTTACAGTTTACCAAACCTACTTAAAGAAGAAGGATACACATCAAATGTATTCCACATGAACTCAGCAGAGTACTACTCAAGAGGAGCTAACTATAAATCATTTGGTTATAACGAATATTATGGATTAAAAGATTTAGGAACCTACAAAAACAATGAATTCTGGCTAGACACTGAACTAATGAAAAACGAAACATTCAATAAAGAAATATTTAAACACACCGGATTAAACTTATCATACATAATTACCTACTCAGCTCATATGCCATTTAGTTCAAGCAAAGGAACATGTTCAAAACTAACAAATGAAACTGGTTTAACCGAATTTGAATGTTTAAAAATTCAAGCAAAAGAAACCGATGACATGATCAAATTACTAATGGAAAATCTAGAAAAAAATGGTGAACTAGATAACACAATTGTAGTCCTAATAAGTGATCACTATTTATATACACTAGAAGACAAAACTCTATTAGACAAATACAAAGAAACAAACACTAATCTAATAAATCACACACCATTTATTATCTGGAGTAATGGCCAAATCAAAAAAACAGTAAAAGACGTAAACTCCCAATTAGACGTGCTTCCAACACTGCTAAATCTATTCGGTGTAAAATATAATGAAGCAAACTACATTGGTAGAGACATCTTCTCAAAAGACTATGATCCACTAGTATTCTTCCCAGATGGAAGTTGGTATAATGGTAGTACTTATATTGCTAATGGAGAATATTTAAAAGGCAAAAAAATGTCATCTGAAAAAATAGAATACTATAACAAGTTAGTTAAAGATAAAATGAACTTAAATGATGCAGTCTTAAAATCTAACTACTTTGCCAATAAATAAGTCGTAAAACCGGCTTATTTTTTTATTAAAAATATTTATAATTAAAATAAAATAGTGTATAATCAAAATATAGGTGCATAAAAATGAAGAAGAATAAAAAGAGAAAATTTGGAAATTTATTTAAAAAACTAAAAAAAACAACACCAGGATTTCACTTCATGTACATAGTTGTACTAGTTCTTTTTATAATGAGTGTAATCTTACTAACATACTCTTTAACACTATTAAATGGAATAGAAACCTTTATCAGAATACTATTCATAATTGCTATGGCTGCATACACCATTCTATTCTTCTTTATAGGTAGTGCTTTACTAATAACCAAAAAACATACAATACTAATTGTAATAAGTATAATTACAACACTCTTTACAACTATCAATAGTTTAGGATACTACTATATTCAAAAAACATACAACGTAGTAGATAACATAAGTAAAGAAGAAATAACTTATACAACAAATCTAATAACTTTAAATAAAGACCAAACAATAAAAACCATTGGTATCTTAAAAAACGAAAATAGTCCAGAAGGATATATTCTACCTCAAGAATACCTAGTAAAAAATAATAAAAAATGGAAAATCGAAAATTATGAATCTAACGAAGAACTAATAAAAGCGCTTATCAACAAAGACGTTGACGCAATATTTATCACCGCAAACTTCAAACTGCTATATGCATCAAATTATCCAGAATTAGAAAATGTAGTAATCCTTGATACCTACAGTAAAAAATTAGGAAATAATGATACAGTCGCTTCAACAAACAAAGACATAACCGAACCATTTACAATGCTTCTTCTAGGGGTAGATTCAGAATATGATGGCCTAGCTAATAATGCTGCATTTAATGGCGACTCAATCATGCTATTAACATTTAATCCTAAAACATTATCAGCAACAGTATTTAGCATTCCGAGAGACACATATGTACCAATTGCTTGCAACAATAATAAACAAAACAAAATAAACTCAGCAGCTGCATACGGAACAAAATGTATGATTAACACAATAGAAAACTTAACAGATATCACAATAGATTATTTTGTAAAAATCAACTTTAAAGGTGTAGTTAACCTAGTTGATGCCCTAGATGGAATTGATGTAAATATAGATGAACCAGACTTTAAAAAGAATGGTTCAGTAGACTGTAAAGGAATGGTCTGTGAACAAAATTCCAATCGTGAATTTGGCGAGCACATAGTCTATATCAAACCAGGGATGCAACACTTAAACGGAGAACAAGCTCTAGCATATGCAAGAAATAGACATCAATGGGCTCTATCAGACTTTAAAAGAGTCGAACATCAACAAGCAATCGTAACCGCGATCGCAAATAAAGTAAAAACAATTAGAAACATTAACACATTCTATAAAGTACTTAACGCCGTATCAAACAACATAGATACAAATATGGAAACAAATCAAATGTTAAACTTCTACAACGTCGGTAAAAACATTCTACTAAAAAGTAACTTTGGTGAAGGAGAATTCTTAAGCATTCAAAAAACATTCCTATCAGGTTACGACCAAACAGTGTACCAAGGATATGATATGTATACCTATCAATACTATGAAGAAAGTCTAGCTGAAATAGTTAAAGCAATGAAAGTAAATCTAGAATTAGAAAAACCAGAAATCATCAAAACATTTAGTTTCTCAGTTAATAAACCATACGAAGTACCAACAATAGGACGTATGTATACTGGCGTAAGAAAAAATGAAACACTCCCTAACTTCGTAGGACAAAACATTAATTATTTAGAATCATGGATAAGTACAAGAAATATAACATTAAATAAAAACTACACCGAAAGTAACTCTTGCACTGAAGGAAGTATTCTAGAACAAAATGTACACTCTGGAATAATTGTCTCAAGTATATCTAGTTTATCAGTAAATATATGCAAAAACGTACATATTAATGAGCCAATAACTCCACAAGAACCTGAAAATAATAATGAAGAAAATAACAATCAAATAGATGACCCAATTGAAGATATGCTAAACTAAAAGCCGCTTACAAAAAAGCGACTTTTTTAATTAAATAACTAGTGCTATAAGCACGGACTAGCTGGGAACTACTAATCTTTGCCCAATCCTTAAAACATTTGATTTTAAACTATTTAAACTCTTAATCTCATCAACTGTACTATTAAACATTCTAGCTATACTCCAAAGAGAATCTCCACTTTTAACTACATACACATTAGTTTCCTCATTCTTCTTATTACTATAAGGTGGTATCTTTAAAGTCATGCCGATACTTAAATTATTAGAACTAAGATTATTCAAAGCTTTAATATCATCTACACTAACATTAAACTTTCTAGCAATAGCCCATAACGTATCCCCAGCACTAACTACATAATCATTAGAAGATTCCTTACCAACAATAAGTCTCTGCCCAACACTAAGAACATTACTACTTAAATTATTTAACGCCTTTAATTCATTAACAGATAAATTATACTTCCTAGCAATACTCCATAAAGTATCACCACTCTTAACAACATAATAATTATCATTGCCATCATCACCCGTGCTATCAGCACTGCTTATCAATAAAGTATCACCAACATGAAGTACATTACTGCTTAGATTATTTAATGATTTCAACTCATCAACAGTAAGCCCATTTGCTCTAGCTATACTCCACAGTGAATCGCCCTTTTTAACAACATAATAATTAGAACCACTTACCGGAACATACTTATATCCACCATATAAAGTAACTGCTCGTACTACCGCTTCAGCATACTTCTTATAATTACTCTTAAGCCTTTTTGCATCAGCTTCATTATCTAAAAAACCATACTCAACTATCAATGTTTCATTATTAGGTGTATTACGAATTATATAATAATAATCCTTAGAAGAATCACTAGGAAGCCTTCTTTGATAATACTTTCTAACCACTTGCCCACTCTTTTCAAGCTCATTTAAAATACTTGAAGCTAGTTTATCACTATTACGAAGAGCATATATTACCTCTGCCCCCTCGCCACCTGTCGATAATCAATGTGTAACTAACTGTTATTTTTTTCTTCTTTTGCTTTAATATATTTATCTAATTCTTCTTTAGATACATTAATTTCTACTATTTCTAATAGATGATTTTCTATGGCAGGTTCAAATATATTTGACATTTTTTCTTTCATTATAGTAAATCTATCATTATTCATATTAAATAATATTTTTTCTAATTCTCCTTCAAATTTAGGTAAAACTAAAACCAATTTACAAGGTATCTTAGTGAATTCCTTATATAATTCAAGAGTTCTTAACATGTAGTGAAGTTGATAAGAAAAATCTAACATGAATGGTGTAATTTTAACTTCATAAAAGATATTTTCATTTAAATTCGATTTTAATGCGTCAAATCTTGCTTCATTCTTCATTATATTATCATCTACGAGCTTGTTGTTAATTAGCTTAATATCGTATTGAATGTCATAACTCGAAATATTGTTATCAGTGTCTAATGCTTTCTTTAACATGAATATTTCTAAATTACGTCTATATTTATAACGTTCTGATGCAGGCACTTTATAATCTTTATTAACAACTTTAGTCTCAAAATCTCCTGATTCTAAATTATCAACATTTTTATTAATATCATCTATATTTGAGGAACTAATAGTACTAAAAGAATTTGGCAAAAATATATTTTGACTATTTGAATTCTTAATATTAGTAATTTGTTCCAATAATTTTATATTAGCATCTTTTAAATCTTCATTTTCTTTTTTTACTTCTTTCACGTTTTTAGACAAAGATATTACTTTCGGTATACTAAGATTATCAAACATCTCTGACAACGCTAAGATAACTAATAAACTTAAACAAATTATTATCTCAAAGGTAATTTCATATTTAGTATTCGAAAATATAAAATTAACTATTATCAAGGCTGTAATAAATATTATTAAAGCTATAATTATTTTTTTATTATTTTTACTGCTTTCCATATAATATCTCCTATTTCATTTCAATTTCTTTTTCTTCAATATATTCGTAGTTTAATGCATTATTACTAGTAACTACGCTCTCACCAAGTTCATTTTCTAAATCTTTTCTTGCATTACCAGCAATTTTACCACCGCGCCTTGCTACATCAATATTTTCATTTAAACCTTTTGGATTTTTCTTTTTAGCAATTTCTCTAGTTGCTATTTCACCTAAATCAGCAAGTGCTACTTCAACATCAGTCATATTATCTCTTAATGATTCTTTCCTAAGTCCTTTAAATGATTTATATTGTTTTGCAGTCATGCCAGACCATTCTTTATAAATTTCATTTGTTAGGATTGCATATTCTTTAGATTCAGTTATTCCGCCATCTTTCCATACATCAGTTAGTTGTTTTCTATCTTGAATACCTTTTATTCTTTTAGCAATCCATTTTTCATCAAAACCTTTGGATCTATATAAGTCGATTGCTCTTTGTGCTGCTAGCGATGGATCAAATGTCTCATCTATTCTCTCACTGCCTAATTTTGCTAGCCATTGTTTAATTGGCTCTGCATTCTTACTAGGAATTGATTCAATAATTCTAAACATTCCTTCAACATCAACTACATCAGTATTATAATATTTACCATCAGAAGATTTTAATTTCAGTTGGTTACAACTTGTAACCGACTCATTTCCTTCTTGTTTTAATCTATGTTTTAAAACTTTCCAATAATTTCTTGGGTTATCACTTTCTGAAACAACTCTAACTATATCAACAACACTTATAAAGTATTTTTCTTGTTCTTTGTCCCAAACAGTTCTAATTGTTTCATTGTTAAATATTTTATTTACTAAATGCATTTTATCTTGATTCATCGATTACCTCCTTGCTAAATTTATTTTAATTTTACTTCATCAAAATTGATTAATTCACTTACTACGTTTTCATTACTTATTTTTGTTTGTTTACCTTTATAAATAGTTAATTTATTATCTTTTATTTCACAATCTAATGTTAAATAATAATCATTGGTTGTATATACTATAACTTTATTATCATTTATTATTCTATATGATTTGTTCATTACAATTTGAGAACCATAGCTTAATAGTAAAGAAAACAATAATAAAAATATATAAAATGGTACTATTTTTAAAGTGTTTGGCAAATCATTCATATTATACTTTTGATTTCTTTCTTTTTTATCCATTTTAAAGAAAATAACTGACATAATTGTCTCTGTTATAATTAATGTGAAAAAATTTAATATAAACTGACACAATGAATATTTATTATTTAAAGAAAATACAACAATTATATTTGAAGCTATAATTAAAGTTATATTAAAAATAATAGTTCTAATTTTAACATTCATCTTTTTTTTATTAAATAATTGCATATAACAATACATCAATGAGACAAAGCATAATAATATTAGAATAGAAAAACCAAAATTATATAAAAAACTTAGTTCATTACTATTAAATAATGCATATGAAAGACCATAGTAATTAAAATAGTAACTTGAATAAATATATTTTATAAATCTTAACATAAATGATGTTGCAACTGTTAATCCAGTTATTACAGCAACTATCCAACCATAACTATCTTGTAAAAAATTTAATATTTTTCCTGTATTTTTCATCATTTCACCCCCACAATTTCTTCGTATAAGTAGTTTATCAATTTTTTTATGTAAACCTTGTCGCAAGTTGCGACAAAGTTCTAAGTATTTAACATACTAAATTTATAGATAATTTCTATGTTTCTATCTTTATCTATAATAATTTTATCTACTAAAGCACCAATTAACTCTCTTGATGGATTATCAATATCAATCAATTCTCTTATTTTATCTTCGTAGTTTTTTAAATCATTCTTATTAACCTTTTTATCATTTTTTGCATCTTGTAGACTTTGAATCTTTTCTCTTATTCTAACTAGAGAATTTTCTGTTTCTCTAGAAATTCTTAAATACATTTCTTCAGATACTATGCCATTAAATTTATCCTGATATAACATATCTAATTTACTAATTAAAGCTTTTTCTTGCTTTCTTAAATCGTTTATATTGTTATTAACTTCACTATTATCTTTTTTATTAATACCTTTAGATATTTCTGATATATCTAATTTATTTAAATACTTTTTACAAGTATTTCTAATAACTTCTAGCAATGCTTCTTCTAGTTTTTCATACGGACTAAAATGAGGTTCACACATTCTTCTTTTAGGATCTCTTGAATATCTATTACAATTAATAGTCCAATAATCATGATTTTTTCTATAAGAAATTGTTAAAGTATTGCCACATTCCTTACAATATAATAAATTTTCAAATAACCTTTTTTCTCTCTTAGTAATAGTAGTTTTAGTAGTTCTTTTAATATTATTTTGAACACTTTCAAATATAAATCTATCTACTAGTGGTTCATGGGTATTTTTAACTATATCCCAATTACTTTTGGGTAATGATTTTTTCTTTTTGGATTTATATGATACTTTAGTTTGTACACTTTGTACCATATCACCAACATACATTTGATTTTTCAAAATCTTTTTAACAGAAGAAATAGTCCACATAGGATTATATTTAGCTTTTGAATTAGGATTCTTTCTCTTCAAACTACTGGGTGTTTTTATATTATTATCATTCAAATAAGTAGTTATTTCAGAAAGCCCTACACCGTTATAAGCCATATCAAATATCTTTTTTACTACCCATGCATACTCTGGATCTGGTATTAAATGCCCTTTATCATTTGGATCTCTTAAATATCCATAACTTGGAGCACTTCCAATAAATTTGCCATTTCTTCTTTTGTCATTTAAAACATTACGAATTTTAATAGAATTTTGTTTACTATAATAATCATTACAAGCAAATAACCATGTTGCTGAGTCATTACTTGCTTGATTAATCGCATTATCGTATCCTTCCAACATAGAAATAAATCTTATTCCATTTTCTGGAAAGAAAGTTTCAACATAATATCCTGTTAAAATATGATCTCTACCTAATCTTGATAAATCTTTTACTACTACAAGATTAATTCTTTTAGCTTTGATATCTTCAATTAATCTCTGAAACCCCGGTCTATCAAAAGTAGTACCAGAATATCCATCATCTACATATTCATCTACAAAAATAAATCCTTTTTCTTTGATAAAATTCATTAGTATATTTCTTTGATTAAGGACGCTCTCACTTTCAGATTCGTAAGATTTACCTTCATCAGCTTCTGATAATCTTATATAAATTCCTGCTTTGTAGTAATCTGGCATCACATTTAAAGTGTTATACAAGCTTACTCTCCTTTCCTTGTTGTATAACAACTAAAGCCAATTAAATTATACCATACAAATTTAATTTGGCACATTGTATCAATCACTATTTACCTTACTTTTAATAAATTTAATTACCAGTTCATTAAAATTAGGAGAATCATCTTTGAAAGTTTCTATTATATTAAACATAAGCCACCTCATTTAAGTTTATGAGTGTCTTTATCAATTTATATCTTCCTCCATTTCTTTAAAACTTTCTAACATTTTCTCCATTTCTTCTTGTTCTTCCTTAGTTGCTTTTTTAGATTCAATAGGTTCACCATGCCAGTATTCAATACCAAATTCATCCACATAATAAATTTTATCTAATATATCTTTTTTATTTTTATTATATTTATTATAATGGTTAAAATTATTTTGAATACTAGTATTAGCATTTCTTTGAATACTTGTTATTCTTTTCTTTAATACCTCGGATAATTTTATTATCCTCTTTGAATTGTTTGTTTCACTATTATTAATTTCTATATCAATATATCCATTTTTTGATAAACTACTTATACTTTTTGATACAGTTGGTTTGGTACAATCAAATTTCTTCATAAAATACCTATTAGTAGGCCAACAATAGCCATTTTTCTTACATAGTGACACAATGTCTATTAATAATATTCTTTCAAAGTAAGTTAATCTATTATCTCCTAATACTGATTCTGGTAATACTAAACTTATAAATGGTTCTTTTTCCATTATTTCTCCAATATAAGATTATCAAGTTTAGTAGTTCCATATTGTCCTCCTTTCTTTACCAGTCTTTTTAGGAACACATAAAAAGAACTGAACACATTAGTCCACAACAAAAATAAGGGAATATTCCAATCTTTTTTGTTGGATTAATATGTATTCAGTTCTTCACTGATTAATTATCATACATTATTCTTTAATGTATAATAAAGCTTTCTAATTTCTTTTTAATATTCACTATTTTATATTTATATATGTTTATATGTAATGGTCACATTCCCGTATGACTATCATAATTATAACACTAATTATTGCATTTTCAATATGTAATTGTTCGACAATATTCGACAAAAATAATATGTAACTTACAATTTTAATTACTCATAATAATTAATTACCACAACTGGTTTATAATTTGCAGATACAACTTTATTAGCCCAATCAACTAATTTGTTTAAAAACATTATTGAATCCAACTGTAATATATCCACTTTATTATTATCATTGTGAATTCTTTTCTTTCCTTTAATATACAACCATAACCCTATTTTTTTTACTCTTTTATATTCTTCAATTAGAGGATCTTTATCATATGTTCTAGACATAAAAGCATCAACAGTTAAATTTGATTGATCAATTGCATAACAAAAATCTCTAGGACTACCTATTTTAACTGCATATATTACATCATCTATTTTACCTAAATCAGCTATTTCAATCTTATAATTTCTACCCTTATTTATATCCACTAAATTTCTATCTAAATTATCGAATTTATATTTTTTGCTTAATATATCATTTATAGCTTTTTCCCTATATGTAACAATATGATTTTCCTTGCTCTCTTTATTCTCTTTAATATCTACATAACTATTATCATTTAAGTACTCTTCATACCATTTACTAGATTTATCATTAGACATATCATAACTTACAAAATCTATTAGTTCTAATCCATCTTTTATATTTTGATAAAAGTCATTATTATAATAATAAATATCACCATCATATATTACATAGTTTGTATTTTCAAAACTAAAATCATATGTTACCACTTCTTTTAACGATCTAGAAAAAAATACATCACCATCTGAAATATACTTAATTTTAATATAATCTAATATTTTTTCAGTCTTAATATTGTTTTTATCTATAAAATTTCTGACAACATCAGTATTTAATACTGATATTTCTTCTTTTTTATTGATATAAGCTAGTTGTAATCTAAAATTGTCATCAAAATATATAGAGCTTCCTAATATATTCATTTCTTCTAATGAAAAATTAGCATCCTTTATATTATTCATAAAATTAACATTTAAATAATCCCATATTCTTGTCTTTAATTCATCATCAGTAACTTTAACAAACAATGGTATTGGTCTTTTATCATTTCTATTTTCAACATTTTTTATAATTGATAATATTTCAGAAATGTTATCTATACTTTTATCTAAGTTCAATTTTAAAGACTTGCCAATAGTTATGCTTTTCCCCAATCGTTCTATTTCATCTGGAATTATTTCTAGATTTACCACTGATTCTCCTCTATCTAAAACAATAATATCTGAGTTAGACATTGTTTTAACTAAACTACTTGTACTACCATTTAAAAATTTTGCTGCTTTTCTTTTCACTTTTGATACATCTACACGCTTAGCAATATTCATAGCAAAATCTGTATCGCAATATTTTTGTACAAGAGCACTACTCATTCCATATGTAACTGCATAAAAATCACTAGTTGACTCAATTAAAAGAATTCCTTTTAAACTATCCTTATCAACAGTAATATCTACATCAAATTCATTTAATATATTTTGCCATGATATTTTAGAACTATCCTTCTTACTATAATACAAATTTAAACAATATTCATCAACTTGTTTTTCTACTTTACTTTTAATATAATTATTGCTCATCATTTCTTTAAATAATCCATCTTTATCCTTAATTCTAAAAATATTATACTGCATAAATACCTCCTACTACAAAAAAGACGCAATACAAAACTATAAGCCTGTACTAGCGCCTTTTTCTTCTTTGATATATTGTACCATCAATTAATATTATTTTAAATACTTTCTAAATTATTTCTTACCTATTTATTATAATAAATTTGAATATGGCAATTTTTTTATAAATATCTCCATTGAATCCCAGTCGATTTCTTTATTCTCATTAATCGGTAAAAATAATTTTTCTTTTTTTATTCTATTTTGTGCCCTTTTACGTGAATATTCATACTTATCTAAATAATAATTCAATATGGTTTGCAAATAAACAGCAGTATAAATATTTAGTTTGTCCTTATATTTATCTTTTATTTCTAATATTTCAACATGATCAGATCCAATAAATTTGTCTTGTTGATAAAAAGATTTCCCATCAGTAGCACTGTCAACAGTAAAAACATTACCATTTTCTGAATATTCATTATGAAATCCACTAAAACCAAAGTTTTTATTAGAAGTTGTTATATAATAATAATCACCTAAAACCAGTTGTTTTGAACTTATTCTTCTATTTATGCTTCTAATATTAAAAATTTTTGTTATAGGTATTTCTACACAATTATTTGGTAAAGCGATATCTACACTTCTTTTTTGTAATTTTTTATCATCCCATTTAGCGTGAGGAATTATTTTATCCATAAAATTCTGAATATAATCCCAATTAATTTTATCATCATCATCAACGGGCAATTTTATATAATCTTTTGATATTCTCTTATCAGACATTTCTCTATTAAAAAAATAATTATCACCTAATTTTTCTAACAATGTTATTAAATACATAGCTATTTTTTTTGTTAATTTTCTATCCTTTAACCATAAAACGGTTACATGATCACTAGCTACAAAATCATAATCATGATAGAATGTTGCTCCTACACTACCACTATTTGCAATAGTAATACAATTTTTATATATTTTCATATATTTAGGTGGATTTATATAATTATTTACTCCATTATTAAATTTTGTTGAAGATACATAAGCAATATCGCCATCAACTTGATTTAATTTAATTAATCTTTTTCCCCTAGAATGATAAAAAACATCATCTATTGAAAAATATTTATACTTCATCATGTTCATCCTCCATCAAATCAATAGCTGAAGCATTATTTTCTTGAAGTATTTCAAGTAAATCTATTTCGTTTAAATCTTTATCTAATAAGTTTAAATCTTTCTTTGTATTAAATATAACAAATTCTTTTAAAGTTTTTTCAAAATCACTTACTGAAAGCTTATCAAACTCAACTTTTGAAAAAGCTTGAATCAACCATTCATCATTTTCTTGTATCTTAACAAAAATATTCTTTATTTCGTCAATGTTTTGTGGATTTCTATAATATGGAGCATCAATATCCTTTAATAATTTACTTTTAATATCGTTCCATTTATTATAAACGTCTCTACGACCTTTTTTCTTTGCTAATTCAAATCCATCATCTTTTAAATTATAAAATACTACCGGATTGTTATAGTCATGTGCCTTATTTGTTTCTATTACTATAATGGAACTACCTGTTGAAGCATTGGGTTGAAACAAATCTTTTGGCATATTTATAACAGCTTTAAGAGTATTACTTTTAAGAAGATTATTTCTAATTTCATTCTCTCCCATAAATGTTTGTGGAGGTGCTATCATGACAACATATCTACTACATAGTCTGCACATTTTCTCTAGGAAACTTATTTCTTTCATCCATGGCTTTTTATTTTTTGTTTTAGAATTTTTGTCACCTTTAAATTTTTGCAATTCTTTATAATCAGTAAAGGATCCAGAATAAGGTGGATTTATAAAACCAATTGTAGGTCTACTACCTATTTCCTTACATTTCTTTTCAAAATTTATATCAAACTCTTCTGAAAAAAAATCATAATTTAAAATGTTTGATTTTCCATCTCCTCTAAACAACATATTTGATATAGCCAAAATATACATGTGAGGTTTAAGTTCATTACCTAATAATTGGTATTTTCTAACATGCTCAATCCCCTTAGAATCAGTTTGTAAATCAAATAATTTGTTCATACCTGCTATTAAAAATGAGCCAGTCCCACAGCAAGAATCAAAAATAACATCATTCTTTTTTAAGTCTATTAAATTAGTAAATAACTCTGTAACATGCTCTGGAGTTAATACTATTCCAGATTGTACATCTACTATACCAGCATATCTTAAAAATTCCTGATAAAATTTTCCTATAATATCATAGTTATGACGAGTTTCAAATAAGGGAATTACATCATCACGTAATTTAATCAAAATAGTTTTTATTGTATCACTTTCTAATAATACTTTTTCATTAGATAGTGCTCCAAATTTTGACATTATCATTTCAATTTTTTCTTTTGGTAAATTTTCTCCATCTTCGCCTAAAATGTCTGGAACAACTATACCAATTTGTTTCATTAATTGTTTAGGACTGTATTCTTCAAATTGTTCTCTAAATGTATTTCTATATTTAGAATTTTTAGATTCAAATAATGATATAAGCAAAATGCTCAATAATGTTGGCCTTTCGTCTTCTTTAACATCATACAAAAGATTATTAATTGTACTTGATGCTTGAGAAATACGAGAAGATATTTCTTCCAAATTTAAATTATCAAACAATGCCAAATAATCTTTTTCATTATGAATTTCATTAATATTCATATCAATTATTTTATCTATTTGTATATAAAATGTATCAATTCTATAACCATATTCAATGTCCATATCACCAGATATTGCAATTCCTAAAATATTCCATGAACGTAAATTAATAAGTGCTTTATTTATTTCAGGAGATATAACACCATAACTTTCCAACGTTCCTGGCATAAAACAATTCAAATAATGTTTTATTTGTGGAATTGCTTCTTTTTCATGTTGTGCAATGGTAGATTTCAACTCTACTAGAATTAATAATTTTTTCTTTTCATTAACATATATGAAATCTGGTAATCCAATATGCCCACTTTTATTTTTTGATGAATGATCTAATATAGCATTAATATCCTTATTTTCACATAATTCCTTCCATTGATTTTCAAATTCTAAAGTCAATAAATGCTTATATAAATCTAAAAATGTTTTATCATTTCTTGCCATATCATATCACCTCTATATAACAAATTATATCATGTCAATAAAAAAAAGAAAAGAGTTTGGCCTGTAAAAAGCAACATTTTTTGTTTAATGTGTAAATTAACTAATAAATAATTAAGGGTTTGGGAGTAATCCCACAAAAGAATTTCGTACGGGAGTACAAATTCATTGCTTGCTAGACAATAAAATTACTCCCAAACCAATTAATACACATTTAAAAACTCTATCAGTTTTATCTGACAGAGTTCTACTTTTTCAATAATATTTCTTTAATATCATTGGATTATCTTTTACTATTATTAAATTATATTTTATTTTTAATATTTCTTTTATCTTAGGTATAAGTCTAATAATATTACATCTACAATTAAACATATCTACAGCAGAATTAATATGATTTATTAAATTACATTCTGATAAACAATGTCTACTATATGCATTTGCTAAATAAAATGCTACTAAATCAGGTATAACATATTTATTTAAATAATCATTAACAGTGTTATAGAAAGGTAAATATAGTTTTTCAAATTCTTTATCAGTTATATCACACATAGATATATTCCTTTAAAATTATTTCTTCTACCCTATTTTTTATATTATTCATTTTACCTATCCATAGCATTTGATTACTACTTTTTAATTCTTCAGTAATATTTTCTTTTTCAGCTAGTTCTTTAATTAACTTCTGCACCTTCTCCATAACAATAGTATCGATATTTTGAAGATATTCATTTAATTTATCATTAACCAGTAAATCAAAATATAATCCTGATTTATATTTCTTAATATAATTTAATCTTAATAACCCATATTTTCCTATATTATATTGTTTTTTATTTTCTAATATTAAATATGGCAATAAATAATCACCACTCTTAGTGTAACTAATATTCATAACATTTCTCCATTTCTTTCTAAATTTATTTGGCTTTAATTGTTATACATTCGTTACACAATGACTATCGCCACCTCCTGCATTTATGTGATTAGATATTACCACAACATCCTTACCATTTCCAAACTTATCTAAAACAACACCAGGCCTATCATTCGGTTCTAGATCAACATCACTAGTTCTCGTCATCTTTACCGGAACCCCAAGTGCTTTAAACCTATCATACATATACTGACTTATCTTTAAAGTTAGCTCCTTCTCAATTATTCCATTTCCAGAAGAACCTTGATCATTTCCACCGTGTCCGCTATCTAAAACTACCCCTTTTAAAGCCATATTAAATCACCTAATCTATTTTATTCGTTTATTAAAAATTAGGTACTATCATTTCATTGTTTTTACGTTAAAATATATTAACATTATCATTTTTTTAAGAAAAGTCAAAAAAAGATTAACCATCAGTCCTAAAATATGGATCAAGATTAATCTTGAAAATAATTGTATAATATTATATTGAAGTGTTACACTTCAAATTTAAATTAACATTGCAAAAAATTAACTTTTTACATAAAATATAACAAAGTACAATGTAATTAAATTTGACTGATCGTGACCCGTAGGGTTGCGGTCAGCCTTTTTTATTTCTTTTATAAATTACAACTACATATTCATTTTTAGCAATAATTTAAACTACACAATTTTTGTTTTAGAATTATATAAGTTTTTTAATTGATCAAACATCAAATTTAAATACTATTTAAGATGACATAGAACTAAAACATCTTGTCTATCTTTCTTGTCTTTTATATAGTTTCAATACCATTTAAGATGACATAGAACTAAAACTCAGGCATTTGTCCATATTGAATATTGCCAGTTTCAATACCATTTAAGATGACATAGAACTAAAACAGTTGTTGCTGCTGCTTTTATATTATTTCAGTTTCAATACCATTTAAGATGACATAGAACTAAAACTAATTTATTTGTTATGAACGTATACGCTGAGTTTCAATACCATTTAAGATGACATAGAACTAAAACCGATTTACACAATTACAATTTAAAGAAAGAGTTTCAATACCATTTAAGATGACATAGAACTAAAACCATGAAAACAAGGGAAAAACTAGAAAAAGAGTTTCAATACCATTTAAGATGACATAGAACTAAAACATAGTTTATAAACTAAATTAGTTTATATAAGTTTCAATACCATTTAAGATGACATAGAACTAAAACAGAAGAATTAATAATACTGTTTATTTTGTTGTTTCAATACCATTTAAGATGACATAGAACTAAAACTCTTAGTTATACTGATGGTGTACTTTATAAGTTTCAATACCATTTAAGATGACATAGAACTAAAACATCATCTTTTCGCCTTGCTGTTACATGACCGTTTCAATACCATTTAAGATGACATAGAACTAAAACCTCAAATCGTTCTAATTCTATATCTACAATAATAGAGATATGTAGTTCTTAAATGATAAGTTCTATCTCACACTATGACCATTATATCATGGATTCATCTAAACTTTGATCAATAATTATAATTTTTTCATAATTTGTAAAATAATCATATCTTGTAGATTCAATCATTATGACATTTATTGAATTATATGAAGCATATTTGTAAAATTCCAATATTTCTTCAGATGATAAATATTGTTTTAAATTTATAAAACATAATGCTTTATTTGAATTAAGTACAGTTTCCAAATCAAGTACTAAAAGCAAGTTGTCTAATAAATCTTCATTTTGGTTAATTTTATATTTAAACATTTTGATTATATTTTCAATATTATCATCAGTAGAAATAGATACTGGCAACTCAGTCTTTAATAATTCGTTATTAATAAGTTTGCAAAGTTTTGAATACGTTTTCATTATATTACCATTATCAATTTGTTCAATATTAGAAACTATATATTTGGTAATATCATTTAAGTATTTTTTTGAATCAAAACCAAAATCAAAATAATCTGAAAAAAATCTGATTTTACCATTTACTTTTATTTCATTATTCTTTTTATCAAAACAATCAACCTCTTCAGGTAAATCACCATTACTAAGCAAGAAAAAAAGGTTAGAAATTCTATATAAATATTTATTGTTATGAATTTCAAATGAATAAATATTTGAAATATCAAAATCTATGACAGAATCAATAAAATCTAATTTAATTTTCATAATATAACTAATCTTTCTTCAGAATTTATTATCTTATCGTTGCTATTCCCAGCGATGAACTCTATTTGAGCAAATTGTTTTTCAGTAACATTCATTACTTGAATAATTCCCTTTTTAGGCGCTTTTTTTCTTATTCTTTCTACTAGTGTATTAGACTGTTGAGAGTTCAGCACCAACTTTGAATAAACAGATTCTTGCATCATAATAAATCCTTCATTAATCAAAAATTTTCTAAACATTAAATAATTTCTTTTATCTTTTGAATAAACATTAGGAAGATCAAAAAATATAATTGTTCTCATAACTCTATCCCTCATAATATATAAACCTCTTATAACCATCAGAATCGTTCATAATTTCTAGAGTACTTTTTACAAACATCTTTATAATGTCCTTCAAAGTATAATTTTTATTAAGATAATTAAAAGTATTATTCAAAATATTAACAATATCCATTTTGTACTCTGTATCAAACTTTCTATCTTTATTATAGTAAACAAAATTATCCACAACTATTCTAAAAGGTTCCATTAAATCACAAGTTAAATTAAATTCATTAAATTCATTTTTATGATGAATTCCTAATTGTGTTAAATAGCCATTATTAATAATTTCTTTATTTATTGTAGAAAGTAATATTGCATATCCGTAATTTAAAGCAGCATTTATAAAGTCGTCTGCATTTCTAACAAATTTATTTCCAAATAATGCATTAAAATATACTTTTGCAGCATGACCCTCTCTATTAGTTTTATCTCCACTAACTACTTCATCAACATAACTTAAAACAAGTTCATACTTTGATGATCTTATCTTTCTTAATAATAAGGCTTGATTCATTATTTTATTTTTAACAATCTCTGCCCACATTTTATCTTTATTGGTTGCCTTCCAACTTATTTGTTCTTTAATCACCTTACTTGT
>OIZL01000461.1_pt1 | contig 30175 bp, 26 predicted proteins | sample 1588541 | NCBI WGS metagenome assembly OIZL01 (sample SAMN03283285) | human gut metagenome | biome: human-associated habitat; material: feces | host: Homo sapiens | place: Peru | collected 2012 | reverse complement strand
AATCCACGCTCCCGCAAGGGGAGCGACTAGTTGCGACCTGCTCCGGTTCGCCAAGTTCAATTATTTCAATCCACGCTCCCGCAAGGGGAGCGACTGTAAACAGTATGTGAAATGGAAAGGAAAAAGGTATTTCAATCCACGCTCCCGCAAGGGGAGCGACGGAGACAATTTATTCCATGATAGCAGAGGAATAGATTTCAATCCACGCTCCCGCAAGGGGAGCGACTACTTGACAATAGCAATACTTTTAAGTCACTTTTTATTTCAATCCACGCTCCCGCAAGGGGAGCGACGTGGAGTTTATATGTAAATTTTATTTCGATATCATTTCAATCCACGCTCCCGCAAGGGGAGCGACATACTGACAATCCATATAAACATCTAACGGACGCAATTTCAATCCACGCTCCCGCAAGGGGAGCGACCCCATCAGATCACCGCTCCTTCTGCCCGCAGCGCTGTATTTCAATCCACGCTCCCGCAAGGGGAGCGACAACCATGCAGCAGCTTTATGATGTGCTTTGGGCTATTTCAATCCACGCTCCCGCAAGGGGAGCGACTTTTAGGGCCTTGAAACGTTTCGCCTGATGGGATTTATTTCAATCCACGCTCCCGCAAGGGGAGCGACTTTTTTGATGATTCTTTCCGGTATGTAGGTTATATTTCAATCCACGCTCCCGCAAGGGGAGCGACAAAGTGCTCCGGATAACTGGTTGGATACGCTCGGAATTTCAATCCACGCTCCCGCAAGGGGAGCGACGATGTTCCCGCCCCGGTGTAGCTCGGGCGTTGGGGATTTCAATCCACGCTCCCGCAAGGGGAGCGACACCCGAGTGGATGCTCCGTTTTCACCGACAACGTATTTCAATCCACGCTCCCGCAAGGGGAGCGACACAGGCTACATAGTAACAACTGTGCTTAGTCTGATATTTCAATCCACGCTCCCGCAAGGGGAGCGACAGGTGACGGTCGTAGTCGTCGTGAAAAGCGCCTTATTTCAATCCACGCTCCCGCAAGGGGAGCGACCGCAAAAATACCCAATTTTCAACCTCTTTAGGTATTCCTGCTTTAGTACAAATAACCAAAAAATTTTAATAACAATTACTTATAAACTACTTCATGCCTTTTTTCTACCTTATTTTAGGTGCGAACCTATCTGCAAATCTATGTACGCTTGCTCCTCGCACCTTATATCATAAGTGTACCTTCTGCTTCATAGGTTGCCTTTGTCCCAAAGTGCTCCACTTTTGTCTGATACTTGTTTCCCAGATAGTAGAACCTCAAACTATCTTCCTTTACGTTAATCAAAGAGGAAAGTTTATCTTTTAGGAGCAAAAGTTGCGAAGAATCCAAAATACATTCAAAAACAGAGTTTTGCACTCTTTGTCCATAGTTAACACATTCCTTTGCAACCTTTCGCAATCTCTTTTTTCCAGCAGCATCTTGTGTACATACATCGTATGTAATCAATACTAACACATTAATCACCTACTTCCACATAAATGGAGGATATTCATCCAAATCTCCACGAATGGTTCTGGCTAATAATAATGCCTGTACATACGGAACCAGTCCCCACTCAATCTTCTCTTTCAAAAAAGGATGCGTAATCATCTCCTTCTTGTGTGTCTGCCATGCATTAAAGAATACTTTTCTACCGTCTTCATTAAGAAGTACTGCTCCATCACTCTGACATTCAAAGTGATTTTTTTGAAGTGCCTTGGTATTGATGAGGGTAAGAATCATTCTGTCCGCCATAATCGGTCTTAACTCTTCCATCATATCCAGTGCCAGGGACTTTCTTCCCGGTCTGTCTGCATGCATAAATCCAACGTAAGGGTCAAGTCCAACGCTGTATAATGCGTTGGCACATTCGCCTGCCAGAATTGTGTATGCAAAAGACAGAGCCGCATTCACATTATCTAACGGTGGTCTTCGATTTCTGGTTGTGAAACAAAAATCCTCCTTCTGATTTAATATCAGCTCATTAAAAACAGAAAAATACTGTTCTGCCGCATTTCCTTCTACTCCTCTGAGTTCATCCAGGGAAGAAACCTGTTTGACTTTTTCAGAAAGCACTCCCTGCAAATAATTTGAGGTCTGTTTTAATTTTTCTTTATCGATTCGATAAGCATGATCCCTTATTGTTCGTTCAATACTCCATCGTCCATTGAATATTTTTCCTATTATCATATTCTTTGCGAATTGCAGGCTTTCTTCCTTTTTATCCGAGATGCGGTACTGCTCTTTTCTTAACAGTACATTGCCATACTCTTTTCCCACGGTGCGGGCAAGAAATTTCCCGTTTGGTGTATAAAACGTCATCCCTACCAGTCGTTCTGCACATGCTCCCATCAATGCCGGCGATGCCCCTTTGTAAGTAAAACATACAATGTTTTCAAGCGTATGAAGTGGAAATCTTCCCAGCGTTTTGTCCTCCAGCAGTATTACAATATTTTCCCCATCTAATGTCAGATAGCAGTCTTTTGTCATAACATACAGCGTATTTAACAATTTACGCATTTTTCATCTTTTCCTCCTTCCTCTACAGATATTTCATTTCTTTCGCTATCCACATTCTTCTCACTGGAGCTTGCAATATTTTTCTCAATATAATCATGTACAGACTCGGTCTTCTGTATCTTGGGCAGACACAGATTTTTAAGGGAACAGGCTCCGCATTGCTTTTTATATTTTACTTTGGGCGTATATCCTTTTCGGTATAAATCGTGCATTTCCTTGCTATATTGCAATACCATTTTTCGCAGTTCCCCGGTAAACTCTACATGGGTTCTTCTCCTGTTTTTCCCATAAAACAAGTATCCCTCTGGAATGGTTGTAACAAACATCTCTTCCAGGCACATCGCCTGCGCACAAAGCTGCAACTCATCTGCCTGATTTTCCTTGGGAAGTCCATTTTTATATTCCACTGGCACTACCGCCCACTTACCATCATAAGCAAAAACAGAAATACCGTCTTCAGCCTTATGAAACTCTACCACATCACACTGCCCGCTCATCCCAAGTTCTTTCGATGCAATGCGTAATCCTCTGGCTATCAGAATATCTCCACGCTTTTCAAACAATTCTTCGTCATGCGCCCTTTTGTGCATCAGATTTCCGGATGTAGTCTGGTAATTGTCTGCCCATTGTTGTTCAATATGAATCAGAGCCCACTGTCTTCTGCAAAAAGCAAAGTGCTGGATTCCGGAAAGCATCAGATAGTCTTCTTCTGCGACCATTTAAATCCCCTCAATCTCTTCCACCTTCAAATCTGGTAACGTATTCAAAACCACTTCATAATCTGCAAACTCTTTCGGGTCATCTACTTTTGCCTTTACTTCCAGTAACCGGTGAACTTTTGCCGACGAATATTGTCCAGCCGCACAATTATGCTTCCACCAGTAAAGTTTACAAACTTCCATACTGCCATCTGGTCTTGCCGATGAGCTGTCATTAACAAACAGGGTTCTCAGTGCCTCTTTTATTTTCTCGGCATCTTCATCACTAAACCCGGTTTTCTCAGCAAGCTGATGATTGATGCTTCCTTTAATAACATATAAAGCAGAATAAATGGTATGCTTCATTCCCATGGTATCGGATGATTTTCCTTCCTTTGTTTCACTGTTCACGCTTTTGGTAATCTGCATACTGTCAACCGACACTGGGAGAACACTGAATGCTGAATGAACGGAAACAGGTCCTCTTACCCCTACAGAAACACTGTCATCCTTAAATGCAAAAACCTGTCCAAAACTTCTGACATCAATCCACTTTTCACAGGCTACCTTTGCATACGTTTCCTTATCTTTTGCCTTTCCAGCCTTCTTAAGCTCCTCGCTTTTCTTTACTCTCTCTGCAAGACTCTTGCAGCCGTCATCTGTTCTGTCATCACTTTGCACAAAAATGCTTTCCCCCATATCCTGTAGTCTGTTTCTAATTTTACGTTTGATGCAAACATCAGAAATTTCTCCGTATCCGTCATAAGTTTCCCTTGGGCGATTGCCATTTAAAGGATCTCCGTTCGGATTTGCATTTTTAACCATTACCAGTGCCGCAAAATCAATTTTGTTTGTAAATTCTCCCATTGTTTTTTCTCCTTTTCTACTGTTCATTTTTTGTATAGTTTCTTTGCATTTCTTCTTTCATGTATTCCATCTGCTGATAATACCCCGGCAGATAATACTCTGTAAGTGGACGGTTGTTATATCCCCCGCACGCATGGATGGCATTCACGATCTGTCCTTCCCAGTCATCAAACTTCTTCTGTTCAAACCCGCTTAGTTTCCTCTCGTAAGAATTCAGATTCTCCTTTATCGTCTTATAAGTCTTGCTCGGTCTGCTGCTGAACGTATTCCAGTATCTTTTTGCATTTGTGGTTCTCACGTCCTGTATTTTTCCATTCTCATCGCGTTCAAACATAGCCCGTTTTTCCTTATAATCAAGCACAGCTAATAATCTGCCAAACAACACATCTCTGTTATTGCTATTATCTTCCAAAAATGTACCCATTTTTTCTTCTCCTTCCTCATAGTTATACCGAATCATAGCACAGACCACACTGAGAACATCATTGCGCCAAACAAAATCACTCATTGATTCCGGCATGGACGCTCTTCTCGCTGCCGCTTTTATCAGATCCGTCGGAATTTTCATTCCCTTTCTGGTAATACAGGGTAAAAGCCTCTTCGTCGTAGTCCGAAGCAATTTGCTGTCTGCTTCCAACCATTCGGAACGCTGTACGCCATACGCTGCCAGTGCCATTTCTCTTGGAGAGGGTGTCGATTCCAGAGTAATCGTCCGTTTCTCTTCCTTATTTTCCAACCGTATCGTCCGTCTCCACTTGCAATGCTCCTGCCACTCCATGATGGCATCCATATATTGCTTTGCCCCGACCACATCATAATAGACAATGGATAGCCTTCCTGCCGTCGCCGCTTCCAGGGCAATCACCGCAATCTTGTCATTTTCCTGCAATTTCGAGGCATATCCTTTTACTGCGTTTCTAAATTTCTTTGCAAAGTACATACCCGAATCGCTCTCTTCCGGAGCTGTTTCCTTTGGTGAAAGTAAATCATTCAGGTCTATTTCTTTTATATTTCCATACGCATTGACAGAATCCTTCATGGGGTCTGGCACCTGCATATCCCGGTTTGTCATCCAGCATACAATCGCCGACTCATCTCTCGTATACCCTTGTTTCTGTATCAGCCATCGAAGCGCATTATGTGCTTTCTGGGATAGCTCATATCCTACCAGTACTGCCTGATCTTTGGATAAGAACCTGCCTCGGTAAGTAAAACCATTATCATCATTCCCCGATATAATCTTTGATTTATCTCCAGTGTTTCGTATCTTGGAAGGATGCTTCAGCGTACAGGGAATTATTTCACCAGAAGCATAACAAAGACCCGGTACTCCTGCCTTTTTGGAATAAAACGTTATGAACTGCTGATACATCGTGTGGTTTTTCCAGACCGCAGTCTCTTCGTTTCTTCCCTTTCCATACACTCTGAATCTCACATTGGCACCTGTCTGTCCCTGATTTTGCATTTTAATTTCATCGGTTAGCTTACCATCCTCATTTAATTCCAGACTGTGCGTTCTAACCAGATCCTGTATCAATGCTCCCTGTATCAGATATTGATAAATAGCTTTTACCATATAATAGCTATCTTCCGAATCTGCCCATTCTTTTAATTGCTGTATGTAAGACTCGAAGTATTCTTCCTTTCGGTCTCCTGTGTAGGCTGAATAATCACCTGCCACATAGCAGAGCTTATCGCATAACGGATGCGGAAAATTGCCATTTGCCCTGGCAGCCGAATCTTCCGTTACCGGAATAACCGTTACAGCATCCCCCTTTTCTACCTTCCGGGAATCTATAAAATTTCCCTCTTCATCCAAATCCACCTCTATCTGCGCATTAAAAGTAGAATGGGCTATGGGAAGCAACACCGGCTGTTCGTCCTTCACAACTCCTGCCAGATGACTGTAGACGTCATACGTCTCTCCCAGTTCTTTAAGCCATGTCAAACATATCACCTCCTTCAAATTCCTGTAGTCCCATAAAATTCATACCCGGTTGAAATTCTTTTTCTTTCATTTCTTTAATGATTCGTCTTACATTACACTCCTCCGGTCGGGGAAATCGAATGATTCCATTGGTCATCGTTGCATTCCAAAACCGAACTGTCATCTTCCCCTTCTCTTCCTCTCTGACTGCCTCATCCGGATATGTAATTCCATGCACCATCAGTCCAAACGAAAGATTACTATTGTCATATGCTCCCGTTCCTTCCTGTAATTTGCATGATTCCACATAACCCTGACACTCCCTTGTTCCCAGAAAAATGTCTCGTCGTCCCCCTCGCTCCACCATTCTCTTCGCAATTTGGTAGTGCTTATTTTCATTTCGGTCCTGCACTAAATCCTGTCGGTTTTCATTCCACTCGAAATGAGCTTTCACACGATACTCTACATTGCGAAGATAAGTGTAATAGGACAAGTCATTTCCACCAGCGTACTTAATCGGTCTCATCCCTTTAGACTCCGTCTGTATGGGATTCATGATCCGGCATTCATCCACGTACCAGATAAGCGTTGGTTTCCAGTAAATTGACTCAGTAATTCCTTTTAGTGCCTGATACGTTGGGATTTGATAACTGATTTTCTCCCCGCCCGTCTTGGAAAAGGGATCTGTAAAAAGTGCATATTTTCCCCAGACACTGTACTCAATTGAATTCTCTTTTTCCATGTTACCTTCCTTTCCTGTTAATAAATTAGCGTACCTAATTCCTCTGCAAGTCCAAATTCATCCTGATAACTTTCCGGCGATACAAGCATATAGATACCAGGGAATTTTTCATTCACACTCTCCAGTATTCCTTTCATTTCATCCAGTTTATCAGCTCTCACATTAACCGTATAACGCTGTGCCTTCCTGATACAGTTCTTGATAACTTCCCTGTCGGTAGTATTTCTGATTTCATCAATCAAATTTTTCCCTTCTCCATAAGGAACTATCACACCAAAAGAATTCTCAGCAATCACTTGATAACATTCTCCCACCGTCTGATATGCCTGTTGCATCACATGTGGCGTTTTTGCATTTTTGAATCCCTTTGTTAAAAGTCTCCGCAGGTCTGTATCAAGGTTTTTCACCGGAAAATTCATCCAGTCTCGTATCTCATCCTGCCGATACAATAGTTCATAGTACTTATCCATGGCTTCCGGTTTCAATAATTCTCCGTGGACAAAATTGTTTTCATACAATAACTCTCTTGTCGCTGCCATCTGACATTGCAGTTCCTTCATACTTCCTGTACCCTCGCCCTCCAACTCGATAAGGCGAATCAGACCTTTCTCCAATTCTCCATTTCGATTACATCTTCCCGCCGTCTGGGCAAGGCTGTCTAAGCCGGTCATAGAGCGGTAAACACAGGAAAAAGAAATATCCACGCCCGCTTCTATCAGATTCGTGCTGATTACGATAACCGGTTCCTGTCGCTTCAGTTTTTCTTTTATTTTGCTAATCCGGTTACTTCTATGGTCAGCACACAGATTGGTGGTAAGGTACTCTTTCTCTATTCCCCGTCCCATTAGGGCATCATATAGTTTCCGTACTGCCGATTTTGTATTTAACACCACCAGAATCGAACGATACTTTTCTCTTGCCCTCACTATCTCGTCTGCCAGTGAAGTAATCGAATACTTCTCTCCTCTCGCTGGAGTTTGTATTTCCACTCTGTCCAGCCGTTCAAACCATTCTTCCACGCCTTCAATCATACTTTTCGGACTGCTATAGCAGATAGGACATTCCGTATTCCCCAATCTGGGCTGTGTCGCAGTACACAAAATAATAGTCGTGTTGCAGACTGAGCGAAGGAAATTCATCATATAGTTAAAGGTATTGGTACACTTAACAGGCATCGCCTGCACCTCATCTATAATAACAACTGCATTGACCAAACGATGCATTCTGCGCACCGACTTCTTCTGATTGGAAAACAGAGTGTTCATGAATTGTACCAGTGTTGTACAGATAAAAGGTTCTTCCCAGTTGACATCCAGGCTCTCTGTCTCTTCCTGCCGATACTCCTCCCCCTGGTGCTGTTGCTCCCTGACAACCGCAGAATGATGTTCTAATACCCATTCGTCATTCCCAACCGCTTTCCGGAACACGTCTGCATTCTGTTCGATAACACTTGTATAAGGTGCAATATAGAAAATCCGCTCTGTTTCCGGATGAGCCTCACAAAACTCCAGGGCATAAGCAAGACTGCTCAGGGTCTTGCCTCCTCCGGTGGGAATGGGAAGACAATAAATTCCTGCCGGTTTTTGTCCAAAAGCCTTACACTGGTTTTGTAATTCTTCCCTGACGGTTCCAATCTCTTTTTCCTTTTCCGTCAGCTTCCTGTCTTTCGTTTCTCCCTGCTTTTGCTCCATATAGAACCGGAAGTTTTCCTTTGCCCGCTTAAAGACTTCCTTGGGAGCAGTCATCTCTTCCTCTCTATTCTCCCGCCCTTCCATAAAGGCAGCCGTACTCTCCCAGTCGGCATCAATAAGGATAGAAAGCATTAGTCTTTGTAATGCCCCTAACAGAAACAAATACTGTTCCTCCAGCTTCTCTTTATTAAGGCTTGTTACATTTTCTGCCATGACCATCTTCATTTTTTCTTTAATAGTCTGAAATTCCTTCACCGCTTCTTTGAAATCTTCCTGCAATACCTTGTCATCCAGGTATTCCATTCTGGCATTTTTACAGGTAACTTCAAAGTCTTCTACCTTTTGCAGTTTATCCGTAAAGCAGTCCCTTCCAGATTCCTCAACCATATCAAATACGCCATGATGTGCAGATATTGCATAAGCAATCAGCTCTGCCAGCAGTCTTTCGTCCGCCTGTGGGCTATCCTGATACTGGTCATACAGATATTTCGCACCTGCTACCGCATGAGGTACCTTTCCTTTCAGTTTTCTTTGGGTCTGTTCATCTGCACAGATATATTCTGCAAAAGGTAAACTACATTTACCCATGTCGTGCAGTTCTCCACATACCTTCGTAATTTTCTTTATCCGGCATCGCACTCCCTTTTTCTCGCACGCTGAACTGGTTCTCTCAATATGCTCTTTCACCGATTCCGTTTCCTGCGGATTATCCCTTTTTATATGTGCTATCATACTGCACCTTTGCTTTTTCCCACATTCCCTATTCACCATATATCATCATCCGTTCCCATCTTATAAGTACATCTCCTATCTGTTTATTAATCTGCCAAATTGGTTAGCTCGTCTGTCCAGGACAATCTTTTCGTGTAAGTAGTAAACTATCGACTACGTCAATTTATTAACTTACTGCGTAGTTGTACTATATCACACGTATATGTAATATGCAATACCCTTTTTTATTAAATTGAAACTTTTTTAAAAAAGAATAATATTTGACCTTTCCACCATATAGGTATAAAATAAAATGCCAGCTGTAATAAGCTGCGGATTGAAATAATTTTATAAAAAAAGTAAGGACCTACCAATCCTTACTTTTTTTGCTTAACACGCACGATATTCTTCACCGATAACTCTATAACAGACACGCTTACAGCTTTATCACAGCTGTCCTCTGCCTGAATACTCCCACGATCTTTCTTCTCCAGCGCTACCACCTTCCGATCAAGTCCCCATTTTCTTCTTTGACCGGCACACTTCCCCTATGCTTTGACTATACCCTCGCAGTTTTCTGTTTCTGATACTGCGTCAGTGCATACTGCCTCGACCGGGTTTGTCTTGGATTGACTATCTCTGCCAGTTCGCCGTTTTTCTCAATGCGGCTGACCGAGCCGTCCCGATACAGCACCATTCCCTCTCCGCCTTTCTGGTCTGCATCCATGCCCTGTATTCTTACCCCGTCGTACCTGCCGCCAAGATAGTTTACATAACTTTGTATACCATTGCTATAGCTGTTCAAACTTCCCGACAACCCATACGGATACAGGCTGCTGCCAAAAACGCTTCCATACATTCCCCCTGTCAGCGAGGACATCCCAGAGGAAAGAAGCGCTGACATCAGCATCCCCTGAAATCCAGACGTACTGCTCTGTCCTGTATACATTCCCCATCCAATCTGGTTATTCTGATTTTCCACACGATTCTGATAACTGTTCCACACCGTTTGCCCGACATGACTTAAACTCATACAGATCTCCATTTCTGCGCGTCTTTTGCGCATAGCAAATTTGTGTCAAGTGTACACAGGAACAGATCTTGTGTGTGAAAATCCTTTTTGGGATCTATCATTTTCTCACACGGTTCCCGCCTGTTTCCACTCTTCGATCCTTCTGACTTTCATTATCCCAGAAAAGGAAACCATATAAAACCCTTTTGCAGCAACCGGATATTTTTCTGTATCAACTGGATGTCTTTTGCATCATCACGCGTATTTCAAAAACCGCATCCTGCACATCGATCTGCACGCTTCCCATATAGAGCTGCGTGATCTCCTTCACATTTCGCAGACCGATCCCATGTAGCTGGCTTTCTCCCTGTTCCTTCGAGCTGACGGGCAGTCCATCCTTTTCATCAAAAAGAATCTTCCCCTCATAGGAATTTCTCACTTCGATCAAGATACAAGGTCCTCTCTCCCTGCCGGTAAGCTGTACATAGCGCTCGTTCTCCGGAAGTTTTTCGCACGCCTCAAGGGCGTTATCCAGCAGATTGCTCAGCACGATCCCTACGTCAAAATCAGGAATTCCCGGCACATAATGAAAGTCAACTTCCAGCTTCGTGCCGCATTTCGCCGCCCTCCGATACTTTTCATTCAAAATGACATCGCACACCGCGTCGCCTGTACTGAACCGGTAATCGATCGTGTCGATCGCGTCATCCAGCTTTTTTACGTACTCCTGGATTGAATCTCTCTCCCCGGCTGCCAGCATCCCCATAATGATCGTCACATGATTCTTCATTTCATGGCGCAGCTTCCGAATATCGCTATAAAGGGCGTCTGCCTCTTCAAACCGCTGTTTCATCTGCCTAAGCTGCTCTTCCCTCGCCAGAACAAGCTGTCTTTCCTCCAGAAACGTCCGATACCTTCCCCACACATAAATACCCGTGTACTCCCCGGCTAACACCAGAATTGCGATCAACGGCAGTTTGTACATCAGATCGCCTTTTTCCTCAAACAGCACAAAGACATCCTTCTCCATCTTCACGACGCTCAGATCCAGCATGATATATACCAGGAAGATCGCAACGATACTGAATGTCGAGAGAAACGCAAAGTCCAGAAAGTCGATCTCCTTTATATCACATCCGATCTTTGCGAGCAGCAGCACCATTCCGGTCAGAAGGCCCGCATAGCATATCATCAGAAACAACTGTTGCACGATGAGCTGCCTGTAGATTTCTGTCAGAATATCCGGTGCACTCAGATCCATATTCTCCTGCCATTTCATTTGCAGAAACTGCGCTGCGCAAAAGGCTATCTGAAAGGAGAGCACATGAAGATTGTATAAAAAGATACACAAAAAAGCAGGCGTTTCCCACTTTGCTACCTTGAAATGCCTGCAATAAAGGATCGCTGCCGCCATAACCAGCGGATACTTGATGATCGCAGGAACGCTTGTCGTCTCCATTCCCAACAGATATGCCAGAATAACCCCGAAAAAGATCCAATCTCTTCGGCAAGGTTTCCGGCTGATCATCACTCTCCACAGACCAATGAAGAGCAGTCCCATGATCCCCGACTTTACTAATCCCGTCAAATACACAACCCGATCGCCTATTTCCTGCATGATGTCTTTTCCATTTCTAACATATTATGTAAATCGAATTCAAAGTAAAAACTGCATGTAAGCGTCCACAAACGCCTGATAGCGGTACTTGGAAAGAAGCAGCTTACTCCCATCCCTCACCGTGATGGACGCCCGGTCATACTTTTCAATATACTTCATATTTACAATATAGCCCTTATGAATCCTGAAAAAGTAATCCGGCAGTTCCTTTTCCAGATCCGAAAGGACGCCATAATATTCAATCCTTTCCCGTGCCGTGTGCAGGATATTTTTACGGTTGCTGCTTTCCACATAGAGGATATCGTCTATCGGAACTGCAAAAAACTCGCCTGCACGCTTGATCTTCAGCAGCGCTTTTCCGCTCGCACTTTTTCTCAGGATCTCCTGCGCACGCCGATAAATATGTCCGAGTCTCTCTTCTTTCACCGGCTTGACGAGATAGTCAAACGCATACACGGAAAAGGCTTCGGACATATACTCCTTATAGCCGGTCACAAAGACGATCAACGGCATACTGCCCCACTGGGAATGTCCCTCTTTTTCCTGGCATTCCCTGATTTTTCTGGCAATGTCCAATCCGCCCTCATCCGGCATCTCTATGTCAAGAAAAAGCAGATCAAAATCCAGCAGACTGCTGATCTTGACCTGTTTTGCACTTTCATATTCCTCTATGGTGTCCCGCCTGTTTGTTTGCTGCAAAAAACTTCTCAAAAAAGCTCTTGCCTCTTTATTGTCATCTATAATTCCTATCTTCAAAAAATCACCCGTTCAATGTATCGGCAGATTTTATGCTTTACTTTGATGTTTGTTGCAAATGGACAGATTTATGTCACGAAAATCATTTTTCCTGCCCGCTCTTCTAAATCCTCTGTAAAATCCTTGCGACCTCCATAACCGCCACTTTCAGTAAGACACCGGCAGACATCATATAGAACCATATTTCACGTACACGCTGTGACTTTGCGATCGGCGTAGCGATCGCAGCAACGATAATGATCGCCGCTCCGACACAGCCTGCAATATTCGGAATGCTTACCAGCGAAAAGATTCCCGGCTCGCAGCTGCCATCTATTGTAAACTGAATCGTTTTGTCCAAACCATCCCTCGCCGCCGCAAAGCAGCAGATCACCAGCCCATAGACTAGGACAAACAGGCTCCTGCGCCCCCAGAAGCTCACTTGATCCCGATGATATACAGAATATCCTATAAAACCCAGCAGCGAAAGGATCATCAGTGACGTTACTGTGGTCACCATATTTCCAAAATAAAGTTTCATCTTTCTTCCTCATTTCTGCGCACGCTTTTTGTGCATGACGAGTTTGTGACAAGTGCGCGCAGACACAAATCTCGCGATTGAAAATATTTATTTTTCAATCTTTTCCTCCTTAAAACGAAAACGCTGCGCAAAGTGCTCTACATGCTGTTCGAGAAGCACGACTGCCTGTTGTTTATCCTCCGCCCCGTCATAAATGCTATATAGCAAAAAGATCGGCCCATAGAAATCCAGCGCCACCTGTCTGGCTTCTCCTATGTCCCCCAAAAGCCCGGCAAACAGAGTCTCTATATAAGATAACGGCCCCTCCGCGAGGTAATTCTGATAAAGCGCTGCCATCTGCGGCTCTCTGTACTGTTCCAATGTCAGCATCTTTCGGAAACAACACGGAAATTCCTCTTCCGTCCAGTGAAGAAACTGTACCTTTGTAAACTGTCTGATCTTATTGAACGCAGTCTCTTTGTACCCTGCGATCACCTCTTCCATCTCCCCCTCCGGCATCTCGTACCGCTTTACTCTTTCCTCATCCAATTCGTTCATTTTCGATACGATGCTGTCCAGGATCTCCTGTTTGCTCTTATAATGCTTATACAGCGCCGCCTTGGTAACGCCGAGCCTTGCCGCGATATCATTCATGGAAGTTCCCATGTAGCCGCTCTGGGAAAAGAGTTTTAAAGCCTCGTCCAGTATTCTTTCCTTTGTATTCTTCTCTCGGTTCTCCATCTCCGTCCTCCTCATTTCCGGTAGTTACCATCTGATCACTTTTATTATAGTTACCGTTTGGTAACTTGTCAAGTACAAGCCTGTTTGACATATCACATTTCCACATCCTTAGAAACGCCTGCGATACACCGAAAGCATTAACTTCTTTCCTGCGAGATATGCATCCTGCCCGGTAGGACTTTTACTCTATCGGAAACACAGCCTTCACACTTTACCGCAACCCAGTATTTCCTATTAAAGTAAAAAATCCCCCACCTGTTTCCAGATGGGGGATCAGCACATACGTATTCGTTTTGTCGTAGGGCATTGAAATTTATTCTATATCGGGCATATAAAAGGCACTCTCTTTCATTCTGTCGGACTTTCCGTCCTAATTGCCCCTACTCCATGGTCATTCCTGTGCAGTACGTTCCAAAAATCCCGTATTTATGTGAGGGAACAGCCACTTTCACTGACCCAGAGCCGTCATGAGTATTAGAAAATACCAGATAAGGGCTTATGTGCTCTCCCGCAACGATATACACTCTGGGCAGTCTTGCAAGTAGCCATACCTTTTCCCCTCCTACAGTGATCCGGCTGTCTCGTACCGTACCCCTTTTCTGAGCAGTTCATCTGACACCATTTCACCCTTTGATTTTAGTCGTTCCGAAATTTCTTACTTCATTATTTTCCTTATTCTACAATTTACTGCTTAAATTATAAATTATCCAAATCTTCTTCTAAATCGCGTCCCGTTTTCCTTTTATAGATGGCTTCAACAATAGAAAAAACTGCACCTGCAATCAACCACTTCCACCAATTTCTTTCTATATATCCTTTTTTAACAAACGCCATCATATTATAATACAGAACCTTTTTACTTTCAACTGCGAGAACTATCATCTGTGCATCGTCACCTTGTCCAAATGTAATTACAATACAATCATCGTCACCAAAATATGCGCCTTTTATGCGCTGACCGTGATTATAATAAGTAACTTTACTTTCACCGGAAAATTTAAACTTCTCTTTCCTATCATGTTCATTCACATATGTACCGGAAATTTTAGTTTTTCCACAACCGCTTAAGCAAACCGCTAATAACATAATCAGCACAAATGTAAAAACAATATTTTTATTCTTTTTTCTCATTTTATCTCTCACCTTTCTCATAAGAATCCGTTTTGTGTCATAATATTGCTCTCTTATTTATATAAATAGATCTCTTCTGAAATTCACATGCTAAATCTATTTTATCCTAGCAACCCAAAATCATGTCCATATCGTTTGAACGAAACGTATACATTTTTATCTTCACACTTATCTGCATGCTCATAGAGTCGATGAAATACTTTTTTATCAAGGGGATTTCGCCGCAATTTTTCAAGCAAAAGTATATATACACAATCATCTCCAACATATGAATAATTATTTATCTTCGCATCCAGAGTCCTATCATCTAGTCCTAATAGATTTTCTCCCTCATACTGAACATTACCTTCCAAAGGTTCTAGTTTGATATCACTGTTTGCCTCTATCATCTCAATCACAGTCTGTCCCACATCACTGCAAGCCAAATATACCGCAGCTACAAACTCATCTTGAATCTTTTGATTTTCCAATATCTTTTTCTCCATATCTCGTATTTCAGCATTATTTATTGATTGCGCAATACAATCTCCAATACCATGTAGCGTTCTGCTTCCTGCATTCATAATTCCTGCCGTTGCCGATGCTTTAATAGTTGCACTAATTGTTGCCGATATGGTAGTACCAAACCCCACCCCACTCCATTTTGTTCTTGTGGCCTTAGCATATGCAGTTTTTATATTTAATTTATTTGCTCTATCATCAAGCGCTATTATTGACTGTTCAAATATTGGCACTCGAGATAGCAAACTTAGATCTTCACAGTTATTCACAATATCTTCTGCATCATAATAGTCTATACCAAATGACATTAACAGTATGATACACCATCTTATCATCTGTGCAACTCGATCTGTATATAACTCAAATATGCCATTTATCAGATCATCAAAAGAGCGAAAATTTATCATGTACTGTTCCTTGAAAGAATGTGATAATAGAGCCACTGAAAATTGAATACCATAATACAGTTGTAACCATTTCATCGTATTTTCTGATGCATCAAGTTCACAATCATTCATAAATAAGTATTTTATCGGATCCACTCTCATGGGGTAAACCAAAATCCCTTCAACTCCATACTCCTCTAAAATTTTTTTTGCCCTTCTGTCTCCTTTTTCTGCTGCTTTTATAAAATACCTATTAGCCATCTCATAATTCCGAACCGTTCCTTCTATCCAACATTTTTCTCCCAAATAATAATACGCTTCGCCACCTATGACACTTGCCTTATCTTTATTTGCATCCTCACACTCCTCATATTTTTCCACATATTTTATTTGCGCTATATAATCAGGCTCTTTATTATCTTTTTGAGAATTATAGTATTGATACATTATTAGATAGAAATCTGCTGGTACTGCCCAACTACTTTCTTCCATATACAACAACGCCTGCTCCGCCCTGTCCATATTCCCCGCTCTTGCCAAACACAGAAAAAACATATGGTATCGTTTTTCACTCAACTCAGGATAATCCAAATTTTCTAAAATCTGTTTCGCGATATCCAATTTTTCCATTTTATAGTAAATAATACTTTTGTAATAAAGCACCATACATGCTTCGTTTTCTGAAATACCTTCGACTTTATCTAAACAACACAGTATATTCTCATATTCATTGCTTTTAACATCGTACTCCGAAAATCCATAATAATCCAAAATACTTTCCAAATCTCCTGATAAAGCCGCTCTTTCTAACCAAAATTTCGATTTTTCTATATCCCTTTTTTCTTGGGCCTCCTCCGATGCATAAAATTGTGCCAATTTTGCCATTGCTTTATTGTATCCTGTATTTTGAATAATACTAAGCACCTGACTTTCAAATTCTTCTGGTGAAAAGGTACTGTCTACAGCTATCTTTAGTGCCAACGCCGGATCAGAAATCATTCGTTCAGTTATCGTCTTTTTATCGATAGAATTAGTAATTCGCACAGTGAAATTCGCTACAGCAATTACCACAATACATATCACAATAAACTTCATTTCTATTTCCTCTTTCCATGTAATTTCTATATCTAGTCATCGGAAAACCGCCTGTTCAGAACAGTAGCATATATTAATTGCCCTATTGCCAACAACTATTTTCATTTTTCCTTTCTCATCATATCATTCACTCTCATTTTCTTTTCTCCTTTTGCTCAACACTCCCTCTATAAACTTTACAGTATATCCCCCAGCCCTGGCGATCTTTGCGCGCTCACGCCTATCTGTTTCCTGCTTTGCTAAATCTGCTATAAATTCAGGACGATACAATCTCATCGGACAATCAATCTTATCGCCACGAAAATATTTGAACAATTTTAACATGGCATCACGCCCAATCAGTTCATAAAGTTCTAAGTAACTGTCATTTAGTGCTTCTGCTTCATTGCCATCAACATTGAAAGCTTCGTAGACAGTCTCTTCATTTAAATTATCTAAATCAATGTTAACCATTATACCCCTCCTCGTTTTGTTGAAAGTATAGCAATATTCATTTCCATAAATCCAGTCTTGAAAAGGGTCTATTAAAGGAGAATATAACGCACCTTTAAAAGTTCCTTTTTAAGGATATTTCACTACCAGCAAATATCCCAGAAATGCAAATCTGTTACATCTTATAACAGATTTATAGTTTTTAGCCTTTAATAGCTCCTAAAAACCTAATATCCGCAACAGATTGCTTGCATCTATTATCATATTTATTGCAAAATCATATAAAAACCAAATCACTAAAGCCATAGACACCCACGACATAGCTCTCTATCCTCGGACTCCTAAAAAAATCTAGCTGATAAAATTCCAAACGCCACTGAGTTTCTCTGGCAAACTTCCACATGTTTCTGGTAATCCTGTTTCTTCCGTACAGTTACCGTACCGATACTTGCTAATAACGCACCTACCAACTTCATTCCCTGTTCCTGTAGTTCTTCCCGCACCATTACAAGCATATGTTCATGGAACTGCTGACGCTCTGCCATTTCTGATTTTACATTGAGATATTCCGCACACAGACAACATCCGTTGTCTTGTTCCCAATATCTACGATCAGGTATTCGTCTTTCATATTACCTAACCTTGATGCAATCGCAGAATAACACTGTGGGCATACGATCACTTTTACAATCGTTACGGAATAATCTTCTCCCTCATAGGAAAATTTCAAGGTATTCTGCTGCTCATAGTAATCAATCAGTTTCAACTTATCCCTTCCATAATTGAAAAATGGTAATCCCACCGCAAGAATGATATCTGTCATCGAAACCTAAGATACATTTTTCATTTTCCAGTTTGATCATCTTTCTTATACACCCTTCCTTTACGCTGGTATCGTCTTAAGGGCCTCCTGTTCCGTCAATATAATAATCCCAAGTTTTTGCTTTCACTAACTTACTCCCCGACTTATCCGCACAAATCAAGTAATCCGTCTTACGGGTGACAGAGTTTGCCACTATGCCCTCAAGGCTTTTAATCCTGCTGTTAATATCGCTACGGGTAAAATTTTCAAGTCTCCTGTCGCAACGATTGCACATCCTACAAATGGGTTACTGTTTCCATTCTTTTTAAGCATACTGAATGGCATCATATGTCCTGCACACCTCAGAACACTTTCCGATCACCCTCTTTTCACATCTTCCCTTAAAATTTTTCTTCCTCATCCTTCGCAAAACCTCTCATCCGGGAACATCCTACAATTTCCCCCAAATGCTCCTCAATATGAAATTAGCGTGTTTTGGGGGATTTTGTCTATTATTTTGGGGAAATAATAATTCTCTCAAATCCCCTGTTTACAAGGATTCCAGACCTATTATCATTTTCCCCAAAACATCATGAACAAATATTACCATATCGTAGGGCATTGAAATTTATTCTATATCAGGCATATAAAAGGCACTCTCTTTTATTCTGTCGGGCTTTCCGCCCTATTTGCCCCTACTTCATAGTAATTCCTGTGCAGTTTGCTTCAAAAAACTAGTATTTATGCGAAGAAAAGGATAATCTTCAGACAAAAATAAGACCCGCATCTTTCGATGCAAGGTCTTATTTTTCTATGTCGTAGAATAAATGTTTTTGCCCTATTATAGAATAAATTTCAATGCATTACGACATGTTTTTCCTATTTGTTCTCTTTATAAGCCTTCTTCGCTTCCTCGAAGCCCGCTTTTATCCCTGCCGCACCTGCCTTGGCAACTTCCTTGCCGACCTTGAGCGCTTCTTTTGCAACTTCCGCTCCCTTGTCTGCTACTTCCTTTGCCACTGATGCCGCTTTATCTGCTACTTCCTTCGCTTTTTCCTTGCACTCTTCGATCTTCTCTTCCCTGGATCCCGCAGACGTCCCATAGGTGATCGCCGCCTGTGCTGCCGCCAGTCTTGCGATCGGCACACGGTAAGGAGAACAGGAAACGTAGGTCAGCCCCACTCTGTGACAGAACTCTACGGAAGACGGATCTCCACCATGCTCGCCGCAGATACCCAACTTGATGTCCGGTCTGGTAGCGCGTCCTTTCTCTGCCGCCATCCGCACAAGCTGTCCAACGCCCTTCTGATCCAGTCTTGCAAACGGATCCGATTCATAGATCTTGTTCTTATAGTAATCTCCGAGGAACTTGCCGGCGTCATCTCTGGAAAATCCAAAGGTCATCTGTGTCAGGTCATTTGTTCCGAAGGAGAAGAACTCTGCCTCCTGCGCAATCTCATCCGCAAGGAGAGCCGCTCTCGGGATCTCTATCATCGTACCGATATGATACCGGATATCGGACCCTTTCTCTTTCTTCACCTGCTCCGCCGTCTCCACGACAACATCTTTTACGAACTTCAGCTCCTTGCGCTCTCCGACAAGCGGGATCATGATCTCCGGCACGATGTCAAAGCCCTTCTCAGCCTTCACCTCGATCGCTGCCTCCATCACCGCTCTTGTCTGCATTCTTGCGATCTCCGGATAGGTCACGGCAAGACGACAGCCTCTATGTCCCATCATCGGGTTAAACTCATGCAGGGAATCGCAGATCTCCTGCACCTCTTCTGCCGTCATCATCATTTCTACTGCCAGATCATCGATATCGTCTTTGTCGGTCGGCACGAACTCATGCAGCGGGGGATCCAGGAAACGGATCGTCACCGGTCTTCCCTCCATCACTTCATAAAGCGCCTTGAAATCGCCTTTCTGGAAAGGAATCAGGGCGTTCAACGCCTTCTCCCTCTGCTCCTGTGTTCTCGCCAGAATCATCTGACGGATCTTAGGAATACGGTCCGGCTCAAAGAACATATGCTCCGTTCTGCAAAGCCCGATTCCCTCTGCGCCGTACTTCACGGCGTTTGCCGCATCTGCCGGCGTATCTGCGTTGGTGCGGACTTTCAATTTCCGGTACTGGTCAGCCCACTCCATGATCCTTCCGAAGTTGCCGCTCACCGTTGCCTCTACCGTCTTGATGTCACCCTTATAGATCTTTCCGGTCGAACCGTCCAGAGATATGTAATCGCCCTCATGGAATACCTCTCCACCGAGCTCGAACACTTTTTCCTCTTCATTGATCGCGATCTCGCCGCAGCCGGATACACATGCCGTTCCCATACCGCGCGCCACAACGGCTGCGTGGGATGTCATACCGCCGCGCACCGTAAGGATTCCCTCTGCCGCGTGCATTCCTTCAATATCTTCCGGCGACGTCTCCAGACGCACAAGTACGACTCTCTCTCCGCCTTCATGCGCTGCCTTTGCCTCCTCTGCGGTAAAATACACCTTTCCTGCTGCCGCACCGGGTGATGCCGGGAGCGCCTGTCCGATCACCTGCCCTGCTTTCAGCGCGTCTGCGTCAAATGTCGGATGCAGAAGCTGATCCAGCGATTTTGCCTCGATACGGAGTACAGCCTCCTGCGGCGTGATCTTACCTTCATCTACCAGATCACAGGCGATCTGTAACGCTGCGGGAGCCGTTCTCTTTCCATTTCTCGTCTGCAGGAAGAACAGCTTGCCATCCTCAATGGTAAACTCCATGTCCTGCATATCACGGTAATGATCCTCCAGCTTCGCCGCGATCTGCATAAACTGCTGATAGCACTCCGGCAGATCTTCCTCCAGCTTCGTGATCGGCTGCGGCGTCCGGATACCGGCTACCACGTCCTCGCCCTGCGCATTGATCAGATACTCTCCGTAAATGCCTTTCGCTCCGGTCGAAGGATTTCTGGTAAATGCCACACCCGTTCCAGAAGTATTTCCCATATTTCCAAATACCATTGCCTGCACGTTGACTGCCGTACCCCAGTCGCCCGGAATGTCGTTCATACGGCGGTACACGATCGCTCTCTCGTTATCCCAGGAACGGAAAACGGCCTTGACCGCCTCCATCAGCTGTACCTTAGGATCCTGTGGGAACTCCTCCCCCTTATTTTCCTTGTAGATATTTTTGAACCGGACGATAATGTCCTTCAGATCTTCCGCAGTCAGATCGGTGTCATACTTGACTCCCTTTCCTTCCTTAATCTCATCCAGGATCCGTTCAAAATAGGATTTCGGGATCTCCATAACCACATCCGAAAACATCTGGATAAATCTCCGATAGGAATCATAGGCAAATCTCGGATTCCCCGTTTTCTTCGCAAATCCCTCCACTGCTACATCATTCAGACCCAGATTCAAAATGGTATCCATCATACCCGGCATGGATGCTCTCGCGCCGGAACGCACAGATACCAGCAACGGATTCTCCGTATCTCCAAACTTCTTGCCCTGCTTCTGTTCCAGACCGGCAAGCGCCTCAAAAATCTGCTCCCGGATCTCAGCGGAAATTGCTCTGCCATTGTTGTAGTAATCGGTACAGGCCTCCGTCGTCACTGTGAAGCCCTGCGGTATCGGCAGACCAAGATTTGTCATTTCTGCCAGGTTAGCGCCCTTGCCGCCAAGAAGATTCCGCATATCTGCGTTTCCTTCTTCAAATAAGTACACCCATTTTGCCATAGTTTGTCTCCTTTTACTGTTGATAAAAATCTTCCACTACAAAAATGCCATAAGATAATCGAGTAAATATCGCATGGATCTGCGGTTTTCTTTGCAGCAAGCTGCTCAGAAACAGGAATTATTATGGCATTTTTTCAGCACTTCTTCGCACCCTATATATAATTTTATCATAGACCTGAAAATTTAGCACTATCTTTTTAAGAAAAATCAACAAAGAAAAGACAAATATTACGTTTTTTTTCGTGATAATGAATCATTTCGACTGTTTTGGGTAAAAACTGTCAAAGATAAAGACCTCAAACTCTCCCTGCATCGCATCGAGATCCTGCTGGCTCTTAATTGTCCAGGCTGCCGCCGGAAGATGATACAGACCATGGCACAGCCGCCTTCCCGTTTCCTTATAAAAATGGAAGTTATAAGCGATAAAATCCGGTCTGGTCAAAAAATTGCAAAGCAGATGCCGGATCATAAAGTACAGAGGACCATGCAGATTCCCATCCTTTTTGAAATTCGAGGAAAGCTGTCCCCGTACGATCTCTCTGTGATTCCAGCGATACCACCATAAAACCAGCGGGTTAAAGGACTCAATACAGTAAGATCCCCGATAATCGCGAAGCATCCGGTCGATCACTTCACAGGAAGAAACGTTGGTCGACTCTGACTTGATCTCTACGATCAGCGGAACCTTTCCGTCCACCAGTGCAAGCACCTCGCTCAGCGCCGGGATCGTCTCCTGTGAATCACACAGCCGGTACTGCAAAAGCTCCTCGTACGTGTGCTTTTCTATAATACCGCTGACGCCGCAGATGCGATCCAGCTTGAAATCGTGAAACACTACCGGAATATTATCCCTGGTCACATGGACGTCCAGCTCGATCCCGAAGCCTGCCTCGACCGCCTTGCGAAATGCCGCCATTGAATTTTCCGGTGCCTCCGACCGGTTATCGTGAAGTCCTCTGTGCGCAAATAGTTTTTTTTCAAACAGCGACGTGTCCGGTCTATTGAACATTCTCGGCATGACCATCAACACGTACGCCACCGCGATAATTACAAGTACAAGCAATATAATTTTTATCATTTCCAACATCCCTTTTCTTCTGTTATGTCCACCCTCCGCCGCACTGCCGTACCCGGAGAATTTCTTTTTTCTTTCATTATCCCGACATCATTATATTACTCTTTGAATAAATCGCAAGTGTTTTTCATGAAAACCACTTTTTTCCGCAACAATCCTCTTATTACAAATTCCTCTTTCCAGTGTTCGTTGAAAATCCTATTTATCGCGGCTGCTCTTTGCCCACACGAAAACTACGATTGCGGTCGCTATGAGCAATTCTGCAAAAACTCCCGTTTACATTCCAGCAAACACACTTTACAATCAGATGTCAAATGATGGAGTTGCGGCTTTGCGTATTCAGCTTTGAAAGGAATTTTTCTTTGCTTGGTAGTCTCCGATTTTGTACCTTGAAAAAAACATATCTGTATGTTATATTGAAAATGAACAAAGGGAAAGCCAGAGAAGCGGCTACCCTCAAGTAATAAGTAAACTGTTTTTACAAACAGCCGTCACTACTGCGAATAGTTGGCGGCTATTTTCGTTTTCCCTTGAATATCGTATAACACAATCCAACAAGGGCGCAAATGAATATTCCAATCTGAATCAAATCAGAGTATGTAACATACATCGGCAACGCCCTCCTTTCTTTCGTCTGGAGGGTTAGCCCCTCCGAAAAGAGGGTAAGCCGCCCGGCTCTCTGGTTTCCCATGTGTCCATATTATCATCTAGCAGTCCAACTTTCAACTAAATTTTGTTCGAATCATCTTTATAGTTTGAAAGAATAGATTGCCCTTGCTCTTTTCCACTTTCCCGTCCAGGGTATTTATGCACTTACATGTGCTCCATTTAATAATTAAGATACCCCCGCACTTTCTACACATTTATATCATCGTCGAAGCCTTATCTTGTACATAATTTGTGTACGATGGTTATTTTTCTTGAAAATAACATGATTATATGTATAATAAAATATGTATGTCTATCGTTAAAAAATATAGGAAAACAGAGGGTTTACAATGATACAGGCAAATAATGTAACTTTACGTGTGGGCAAAAAAGCCTTATTTGAAGATGTCAACATCAAATTTACCGAAGGAAACTGCTACGGTCTGATCGGCGCTAACGGCGCAGGAAAGTCTACTTTTCTGAAGATCCTCTCCGGCGCTCTCGAGACGACCAACGGCGACGTCACCATCACGCCCGGTCAGCGTCTCTCCGTGCTGGAACAGGATCATTTCAAATATGACGCTTTCCCGGTTATGGATACCGTCATCATGGGCAACGAGCGGCTCTATCAGATCATGAAAGAAAAGGACGCCATCTATGCGAAGGAGGATTTCTCGGATGAGGACGGAATCCGCGCCAGCGAGCTGGAGGCAGAGTTTGCGGAGATGGATGGCTGGGATGCGGAATCCAATGCCGCCATGCTCTTAAACGGACTCGGTATCGGCACAGATCTGCACTACAGCATGATGGCAGATCTGAACGGTAATGAAAAGGTGAAGGTGCTGCTTGCCAAAGCGCTGTTCGGAAATCCGGATATCCTGCTCCTTGACGAGCCGACGAACCACCTGGATCTGGACGCGATCGCATGGCTTGAGGACTTCCTGATCGATTTTGAAAACACCGTGATCGTCGTATCCCACGACCGTTATTTTCTGAATAAGGTCTGCACCCACATTGCAGACATTGATTATGGCAAGATCCAGCTCTTTGCCGGAAACTACGATTTCTGGTACGAATCCAGCCAGCTTATCATCAAGCAGCGCAAGGAGGCCAACAAGAAGAAAGAGGAACAGATCAAGGAGCTGCAGGAATTTATCTCCCGCTTCTCTGCAAATGCCAGCAAGTCCAAGCAGGCTACTTCCCGTAAGCGTGCTCTGGAAAAGATCGAGCTGGACGATATCCGTCCTTCCAGCCGTAAATATCCTTACATCGACTTCCGTCCGGAGCGTGAGATTGGCAATGAGGTTCTCACAGTTGAAGGACTGAGCAAGACCATCAACGGAGAAAAGGTTCTCGACAATATCTCCTTCCTGGTTGGACATGATGACAAGATCGCATTTGTCGGCGGCAACGAGCTTGCCAAGACAACGCTTTTCAAGATCCTGACCGGAGAAATGGAGCCCGACGAGGGCACCTACAAGTGGGGTGTCACAACCTCCCAGGCTTACTTCCCGAAGGACAATACCGCCGAGTTTGACAACGACTACACGATCACAGAATGGCTGATGGGCTTCTCCCCGGTCAAGGATGTGACCTATGTGCGCGGTTTCCTCGGTCGTATGCTCTTTGCCGGCGAGGACGGCGTCAAGAAGGTAAAGATCCTTTCCGGAGGGGAAAAGGTGCGCTGTCTCCTCTCAAAAATGATGATCAGCGGAGCAAACTGTCTGATCTTCGACGAGCCGACAAACCACCTGGATATGGAATCCATCACTGCACTCAACGAGGGCATGAAGAAATTCAAGGGCGTGGAGCTGTTCTCCTGCCACGACCATCAGGTAGTCCAGACGACCGCGAACCGTATCATGGAAATCCTTCCCGACGGAAGCCTGATTGACAAGATCACCACCTACGACGAGTATCTGGCAAGCGACGAGATGGCTAGAAAACGTACTGTATACACCAGCACCGCTGAAGAGGAATCTGACGACTGATGACTAGACCTGTTGATCTGCACACCCATTCAACCAAATCTGACGGAAGCTACACTCCAACGGAACTGATCGACTACGCAGTTGAAAAGGGGCTTGCCGCGATCGCTCTCACAGATCATGACACAACGGACGGTCTGGACGAGGCGATCGGACACGCCGCCGCTCTCACCGCGCAGAGCAAACCGTCCGTCGAGGTCATTCCGGGCATCGAGCTTTCCACAGAATACAACAAAAAAGATATTCATATGGTAGGACTTTTTGTGTCTTATCAATCTCCTCCTTTCCAGAAAAAGCTGCAATCCTTCGTAGATTCCCGCATCCTGCGGAATCAGAAGATGTGTGCCAATCTCCGAGAGGCCGGTATTGACATCAGCTACGAAAAGCTCTTAGACGCTTTTCCGGGCTCTGTCATCACCCGTGGCCACTATGCGACTTATCTGATGGAGCACGGTTATGTAAAAAGCCGCAAGGACGCTTTTTCACAATATCTGGGCGACCATACCAAATACTTTGTCCCCCGTGAAAAGGTTTCCACTTCCGAAGCCGTCCATCTTATTCTGGATGCAGGCGGCGTTCCTATCCTTGCGCACCCGACGCTCTATCATATGGGCAGTGACGCGCTGGATCAGCTCGTCCATCTTCTGAAGGACGCCGGACTGATCGGCATTGAGGCGATCTACAGCACGTACACCAATCAGGAACAGCGGGATATCATGCGTCTTGCCTCCAAATACGATCTGCTGCCGAGCGGCGGTTCAGATTTTCACGGAAGCAACAAACCGGGGCTGGATCTCGCCGTCGGATACGGCGGACTTTTCGTCCCCGATGAAATACTTGAAAATATCCGCATGGCTGTCAAAGGCGTAGCCATACGTTCAGAGAAAGGATTTTTATGAAACTTTTATTCACTGACCTTGACGGGACGCTTCTCAACAATCGCAGCGAGGTATCTGCCGGCTCCAGAGCTTTTCTGGAGCGTTTTCTTGCAGACGGCAACAAGTTCCTGCTCTCTTCCGGGCGCCCGCTGCCGAGCGTTCAGGAGGTACTCCGTCTTTCCGGGCTTCCCTCAGCCGGCGTTCTTCTGATCTGCAACAACGGCACGCTGGTCTACGACTGCGACAGCAAACGGAATATCATGGAAAAGCGGCTTCCGTTTTCCAGTGTAGCCTATCTGCAGGAACAGGCGCGGCTTCACCATGTCCACATCCAGACTTACACGGATGATTCGGTGATCTGCGAGGAGGAGGACGACGAAATCAGGTACTATCGCCGGAAGATCCATGTTCCGCTCATTCTCACGCAGGACTTCGTCTCCGTGCTCCCGAAAGAGCCCTTCAAGATGCTGGCAGCAAGCCTGACGGATCACGAAAAGCTCGTCCGCTTCAGCGAAGCGCTTGCTCCCTGGGCAGAGGGAAAAATCCAGGCGATCTTCTCCAATGAAAAATATCTGGAACTCTTTCGAGAGGACGCCGGAAAAGGCAACGCCGTCCGCTTCGTATGCGACTACTTCCACGTACCGCTCTCTGACGCTTACGCCGCGGGGGACGCTGAAAATGACATTTCCATGCTGGAGGCGGCGGGAACCGGTATCGCCATGGCAAACGCCACGGAACAGGTCAAAAAATCCGCCGATATCATCACCGAGGTGGATAATGACAACGACGGACTCGTTCTTATGCTGGAGAAACTGCTTGCACAGGGGTAACCCTTGTGCAGTTTTTATTTCCCTTATCTCTATCCCTGTACGATCAGATATCTTCCATCGCCGATCTCGAAAACTTCCTCTGCCTCCAGGATCTCCTCTTCCCCGGCGCCTTCCATATCGACTCCTTCTTCCTCAAAGAATTCCCACACTTCTTTCACCGAAGATACCACGACCGCCATGCACTCTTCCAGAAAATCCTCTGCCTCCTCAAGGCTCTCCGCTACCGGCTCCGGAAAAAGCTGATCCTGCTTCTCCAGAAAACACTGCAATACCTTTTCATCAAACATCCTTCTCATCCTCCCGTTTCTGTTTTTCCGATATGATCTGTCTTTCAGTTCTTTTTATCCGCATCCAGCAGATTTCTCTTTTTCAGCTCCTGACAGACCCTGCCCACCGGCAGTCCGACCACGTTGTTGTAATCGCCGCAGATTCCCTGAATATAGGCTGCGCAAAGTCCCTGGATCGCATAGGCGCCGGCTTTGTCCATCGGCTCGCCGCTGTCCACATACTTCTTGATCTCCTCTTCTGTCATGGAATACATCGTCACATCCGTACACTCGCTGAAGGTCGTAAACATAGCGTCCGTGTCCCGATACTTCCACGCGAGCGTCACGCCGGTATAGACCTGGTGGCTTCCTCCCTGCAATTTTCCGAGCATGGCGCTTGCCTCCGCTTTGTCCCCGGGTTTTCCAAGGATATCTCCCCAACAGGACACCACGGTATCTGCTCCGATCACGACAAATTCGTCCTTTCCTTCCTGCGTCAGTCTCTTGCAGACATCCACTGCCTTCTGGTATGAAAGCTCTTCCACCACTTCGTCCGGCTTTGTCTTTGTCGTCTTTTCCTCTATGGTGCTTGGCATTGTCTTAAAGGAAATGCCAATCTGTCTCAAAAGTTCTTTTCGTCTCGGCGACGCCGATGCGAGGTATATCTTCATCGTATTTCTCCTATTCCACACGTTTTCTGTCACAGCCGCCATATTTTTCAGTCCTCATGATGCGTCTCCGGAATAAAGATCCGTCTGCTCAGGATCTCGTTTTCCGTCCGCGCCATCTCCTTTGCTTCCTTACAGAAAAGGAGCTGTGCATTGACCGCCTCTCTGTGTGCGTTTCTTGCTACCTTGCTGTAGCTTCCATCCGCTCTCAGCACGGACGCCTTTACGTTGTCCATCAGCTGACATTCCAGAATATGCTGCAATTTTTCCCGGAGCTGCGGCTTTTCCACCGGGAACAGGATTTCCACGCGTCGATCCAGATTTCGCGGCATCCAGTCAGCGCTGGCACAGTAATACTCCGGCTTCCCGTCGTTTTCAAAAAAGAAAATGCGGGCGTGCTCCAGATAATTTCCAACGATCGAGCGCACGCGGATGTTTTCGCTCACACCCGGGATCCCTACCTTAAGACAGCAGATCCCTCGCACGATCAGTTCGATCTTCACACCTGCCGCGCTCGCACGGTACAGCGCCTCGATGATGCTCTTGTCACAAAGAGAATTCATCTTCGCAACAATATGTGCATTCCTGCCTTCCAGGGCGTGCTCGCGCTCCCGGTCGATCAGATATAGGAACCGGTCCTTCAGCCACAGGGGCGCCAGGGACAGCTTATTCCAGCTTCTCGGTTCGGAGTAGCCGGAAAGCATATTAAAGACCGCCGTCGCGTCCTCTCCGATCAGCTCCGAGCAGGTGAACATTCCGATATCCGTATAGAGCATGGCGGTCGAATCGTTGTAGTTTCCGGTTCCGAGGTGTACATACCGGCGAATCCCGTTTTCCTCTCTCCTGACCACCAGCGTGATCTTGCTGTGGGTCTTTAAGCCGACCAGACCGTAAATGACATGGCAGCCCGCCTTCTCGAGCTTCTTTGCCCACACGATATTGTTCTCTTCATCAAATCTCGCTTTGAGCTCGACCAGAACCGATACCTGCTTTCCGTTCTCGGCTGCCTGCTCCAGCGCTGCGATAATGGGTGAATTTCCACTGACACGGTACAGCGTCTGCTTGATGGCGAGCACATCCTTATCCTTCGCCGCCTGCCGTATAAAGCGCACCACCGGCTCGAAGGTCTGATACGGATGGTGCATCAGGATATCCCCTTCGCGGATCTTTTCAAAGACATCGGCGTCCTCCGGCAGCTCCGGCACCGGCTGCGGCGGCAGATAGCTGTGTTCCTTCAGATTGTCAAACCCTTCCAGTCCGTACATCTTCATCAGAAATGTGAGATCCAGAGGTCCCTTGATGGCATAGATATCCTCTTTTTCGACGGCAAGCTCTTCTTTGATGATCTTGAGAAGTCTGCTGTCAATTCCTTCCTCTACCTCAAGCCTTATGGCCTGCCCCCACTGTCTTTTCTTGAGCTGCTTTTCGATCTCCTCCAGCAGATCCTCCGCCTCTTCCTCCTCGATCGTCAGATCCGCATTCCGCATGATACGGAACGGGTACGTACAAACGATATCGTAATTGAGGAACAGCTTATGGATATTCCGCTCGATCACCTCTTCCAGAAGGATCACCTTCTTCTCCTTCTCTGACGGAATGAGCACGATACGGGAAAGTACGCTCGGAACCTGCACAGTCGCAAATTCCAGCTCCCCGTTTCCGTTCTTCTTTGTCACCAGCGCGCCCAGATTCAGCGACTTGTTCCGGATCAGTGGAAACGGTCTGGATGAATCCACCGCCATCGGCGTCAGCACCGGATAGACATTGTCTGCAAAATACCGGTCTACAAAGGCTGCGTCCTCTTTGTTCAGCTCTTCATGGTGCGCTACGATGTGCAGCCCGTTCTCCAGAAGCCGCGGCACCAGCCCTCTGTTGTACACGTTGTACTGCTCTTTTACCAGCTCGTGTGTCTCCTCGTTGACCCGCGCAAGCTGCTCGGACGCCGTCAGTCCGGCAATATCCTTTTTCTTGTA
>OIZL01000460.1_pt1 | contig 30205 bp, 28 predicted proteins | sample 1588541 | NCBI WGS metagenome assembly OIZL01 (sample SAMN03283285) | human gut metagenome | biome: human-associated habitat; material: feces | host: Homo sapiens | place: Peru | collected 2012 | reverse complement strand
GTCTGGGCTACGGGAATTTGTTATGCACTCGTAGACTATACTCGTTGCAAAAACAAATCCCTTGACCAGACACACATACACCTCGATGTCCTAAAGTTTAGATGGGAGGCTTGAACCTGACGGTTCTAAGCCTCATTAAAATCCTTACAATGTTTTTATATTATCTACCTAACGCTGTCTTTAAGGAGTCTGTTGCAGTACCACCTGTTATAGTAAGTTCAACACCATTTGTTGTAGCTTCTGCTTTTACACTTGATGATCCGAAAACATTACTCTTCATTGAAATCTTTGTAACATCAATGTTAGCATCTGTCAGTGCAGTAGCAACCCAAGAACTTGCAGTTACGCTACCAGCAGCACCTTTACCAGAAAATGTAACTGTACCATCACCTGTAACAGTTGCTGTATTAGCTGGATCTGAAGCATAAATTTCGATTGCTGATATTATTGTACTCCAATTATCAAGATCCGCACTTCTTCTTGATCTCTCAACATACTTCAGATACTGAGGTGCCAGTACCACGATCAGGATTGCCATGATGGCAATAACGATGATCAGCTCCACAAGGGAGAAACCTTTGTTGTTCATCTTTTTCATTTTCCTCTCTCCTTTTCCTCATGAAAAATATATCTTAAACGCATCCGGTCCCTACTACGCGGCTGCATTTAATTCGTATGTTACAGGTTGTCTAAAGCGCTGTACATGGTTACCATCGGCGCCATGACTGCTGCGATCAGAATACCGACGATACCCGCCAGCACGATAATGATCATCGGCTCCATCGCCGCCATCAGCGACTGTACCGCCATCTCCACCTCTTCTTCGTAGTAATCAGCGAGCTTGTTCAGCATTTCCTCCGTAGAACCCGCTTCCTCTCCAATATGTATCATGTGGTAAACCATCGGCGGGAACAATCCACAGGTCTGTAGCGGCTGTGAAAGCGGTACACCGATCACGATCTGACCGAGTGCATCTTTAAGTGCTTCCTTAAACCAGATATTTGGCATTGTATCTGCCACAATATCGACTGCCTCTGTCAGCGGTACGCCCGCTACCAGAAGCGTGCTGAGTGTCCTCGCCATCTGCGAACACGCCGACTTCACGACCAGATTCTTGATCGCCGGAATCTTGAGCTGCAATCCTCCGAACACATGCTTGCCGGAATCCGTCCGCCCATATGCCTTCAATACGGCTACTAAAGCGATAATAATTGGGATGATAATAAACCAGAAATGCTGTATGAATGTGCTAAGTGCTATGACCGCTTTGGTGATAGCCGGCAGATCCACTCCCAATTCTCCGAACATGTCCATATATCTGGGAATGACTACCACAAGCATAACAATGACGACTGCCACCGCTACGCACGCCACCACAACAGGGTAGATCATGGCTTTTTTAACTAATGCCTGTGTCTTGGCGGATTTTTCGAACTGAACCGCCATTCTTTCCATCGCTGTATCCAGACTACCGGAGGCCTCACCCGCCTTCGCCATCTGTACCATCAGTTCCGGGAATACCTTGGGGTGCCTCGACAGAGCCGTTGCAAAGCTTTCGCCCTTCTCCACATCTGCTCTCGCCGCGTGGAGCGCTTTCTGCATCTTTACGTTTTCCGTCTGATCTGCGAGCATATTCAATGTCTCAATGATCGTAACGCCCGCTCTCGTGATACTGGAAAACTGCCGACAGAACACCGCGAGATCCCGCGCCGTCGGTCCTTTGCTGAAATCAAGACTAATGTCTTTTGTAAGTGCATTCTGCTGCGTCACTTCAAGAACGATAAGCCCCTGACTCTTCAGTTCACGCCTTACCTGTTCTTCTATTTCTGCCTCTCTGCTGCCCTTTACTTCTTTGCCTGTCTTATCGATCGCGACGTATCCCCAGGTCGCCATATTTCTTCCTCCATAACAATTACCTATGTCATCCCCTACATAAGTATATTATAAAGATTTTACACCATTTTTCAATATTATGCACTAAATTTGTACTACTTTCAGTTAACATGCACAAAACACGCTCTGTATTTCAAGTCATCATTCATCACTTTTGTTCAATCTATCACGTTTTACATAGATTTTACTTACATGAAAGGACTTCGAATCCTTCCACAGGTGCCTGATCTCCTGTTGGTAGACCATCTCGTAATCAGTCACTTTCATGTCAGGATAGACCCGGCTCGTTCCGGCATCTCCCACAATGAGATCCGGCTCGCCCGCCTGCCGCCAGCATTGATACTCCTGTTCCGTCTGTTCCTTGTCCGGATACCTATGCGTGAGATATGCGAGATTTTCTCTGCCCTGTCCCAGATTTATAAACACGTTGCTCTCCAGATACGGTGCGATCGTGACTGCCACCGGGCTGTCATATACATCCTCCACAGGCTCACCACTCACCGGATCGCTGTAGCTATGCCATTCCGTCATTATTTTTTCGTCCGCATATCCATGCGACCTGATAAACTCCGCTTCCTTCCGCCCGGTGGAATAGGTATAGCGGATATCTGCCGCACACACCGCCGCCGTCCAGTATACCGAAATGCCAAGCGCTGCCGCCGCGCACAGGACCGTAATACTGTGCAGACTTTCCCTCAACTCAAACTGCACCGCTTCGCGTTTCTCCTCTTTTTCCATGGACACCCACAGCCAGAATACAGCGAATAAAAAACCTATCCCGATATGATGATTATAAAGATAGACCATCGCCGCAAACACAGCAAACAAGCCATATGGTACGAGCAAAAGTGCCTCTGTGTGTTTCCGCCTTGCATAGCTTATCAGAAGCAGCCATATCACCGCTCCCTCCAGAACGCCTGCAAGCAGGATCTCCCACGTAAATCCCGCAAACTGCAATTTGGTATAGTCTGAGTAAATATTCGACACCGTCACATCTGCCGGAAGGATAAAGAGTGTATAAAGCAGCCGCACAAAAAGAGAATTTTCATTGCCGCCGATCTCCTTCTGCACCGCCGTCGTGTCCGGCATCGGCAGGATCAGCGCGATACAGCACACCGCGGCTGCCAGAAGAAGCAGCAGCCAGTATATGCGGCGGTCTTTGACAAGCAGCCGTACCGTCTCTCCAAATGATCTCCCCTGCTTTTTCTCCCCGGTGATCTCCCACAGCCATACGATACAGATTCCTCCGCACAGGACAATGTCGTAGGCATTGGTAAAACACATCACCATCATCAGGATTGCTGCTCTCGCCGGCTTTTCATTCCTCGAACCATAAAGAAACGCAAGCAGCATAAATTCAAGCGTCATCACACAATATACCCTCGAGATCACACCGTACTGATAAAACAGGAAATACGTGAAAGGCAGGATCCATCTCACCAGCCTCGGGAACGGCGATTTCCACAGGATCAGTCCCACCGCCGCAGCCGTGAACGCCAGACTGATCAACGTAAGCGACAGTTCATAGGGCGCTCCCAGTTTGGCAAACGGCATCAGGATCAGGTGCCACAGCGGCGGATGTCCCTCGTAGTGCGTTGTCTGTCCAAAAAGTGTTTTCAGCGTAACACACCTTGCGATCTGCCACGCCTCCGCCTCGTCAAACCACGGTTCATGCACCAGCGCCATCAGCAGATGCCCCACCGCATATGCTGTGATAAGGAGAATCTCCGGCAAACTGCCGGAGATCCCCTCCACTTTCGTATTTAGTTTCTGTATGCCCTGTGCCAGCTTCTCCAGCACATTTTGTCTTTTCGCCATCTGCTGCTCCTGCCTGTTCCACAGTCCTTTTCAGGCGTGTCCCATCGTCTTTCGGTCTGGTTTACAGATCGAAGGATACTCTCATCATTTCCGGAACCGATGTGATTCCCTCCAGAACATACTTTGTCGCCGCCATACGGAGCGTGTTCATGCCCTCTTCGAGCGCTTTTTCCTTGATCTCCTCCGCCGTACCATGCTTGCTGATAATGTTCTTCAGCGGCTGGGTCACTTCCATGATCTCATATACACCGATTCGTCCACGGAAGCCTGTCCCGTCACACTTGGTACAGCCGCACGGCTCGTACACCGTCACATCCGCATCCGGTTCCAGCATCAGCATTTCCAGCTCTTCCGGGTCTGCCTTTTTCGGCTTCTTACATTCCGGACAGAGACGGCGCACAAGACGCTGTGCGATAACGCCGATGGTAGAGTCTGCGATCAGGTATGGCTCGATTCCCATATCTGCCAGACGGGTGATCGTGCTCGCCGCCGAGTTGGTATGCAGGGTAGAAACCACAAGGTGTCCGGTGATGGACGCCTGCACCGCGATCGACGCGGTCTCCTGGTCTCGGATCTCACCGATCATAATGATGTCCGGGTCCTGTCTCAGAATCGAACGGAGCGCTGTTGCAAAGGTCAGATTCGCCTTGTTATTGACCTGCACCTGATTGATACCGTCGATGTTCGCCTCGACCGGATCTTCGACGGTGATAATGTTTACATCCTCTTTGTTCAGTTCGCTCAGGGCGGTGTACAGTGTCGTAGACTTACCGCTTCCGGTAGGTCCCGTTACCAGCAGGATCCCGTGCGGATTGCTGAGGATGTGATCAAATTTTTTCAGTTCATCGGCGCGCAGTCCGAGCTGGCTCTTCTCTCTCGTCAGCGCATTTTTGGAGGTAAGACGCATAACGACCTTTTCCCCGTACACCGTGGGCAGGATCGATACACGGATATCAAATTCCCGCCGGTCTACCACCTGCGTGATACGTCCGTCCTGTGGTTTTCTTCTCTCGGAAATGTCCATGCCGCCGATGATCTTGATACGCGCAACCATCGCCGGAAGCAGACGGATATTGTAATTTGCCTTTTCATAAAGTGCGCCGTCGATACGGTAACGAATACGCACCTGCCGCTCCATCGGCTCAATGTGGATATCCGATGCCCTCTGTCTTACCGCCTGGTCGATCATGGATTTTACAAGCTGTACGATCGGGGAGTTGTTGACATCCTCACTGTAGATGTCCTCCTCCTCTTCCAGAAGGATCTCTTTTTCCTTCGCGTACTCTTCCAATGCGGAATTAACTTCTGCCTGCCCGTAATAGCGGTCGATCGCCAGCATGATGCTTCTGGTCGTTGCCACCACAGGCTCAACCCGCAGATTGGTGATGATACCGATATCGTCCATCGCCGTCATGTCCATCGGATCGGACATTGCCACTCGCAGGACGTTCATGTTGTCGGCCGCGTACTCGAAGGGAATCATCTTATACTTTTTCAGCACGGCTGCCGGAACCAGCCCGAGCACTTCCTCTTCTATGGTAACGGCCTGGAGGTCTACCATATCGTAATGGAGCTGACTGCTCAGCGCCTTCGCGATGTTTTCCTCCGTTGCGATGCCTTCGTCAACCAGCGTTTCACCGAGTTTTCGCCCGGATCCCTTTTGCAGCGCCAGCCCCTTCTCAAGCATTTCCTGTGTGATGACGCCGCTGTTTACCAGCAAGTCTCCCAAACGTACCTTTTTCCTGTTAAAATCCATACTCCACCTTCCTTATCCCCTAATACTGTGTTTTTTGCTGCTTTTTTCGGCTTGTGCCGTTGTAGATCGAATTGGTATGTATTCAGTATAAAAGATTTTAGAGTGTCTGTAAACCCTGGGCAGGGGCGGAAAACACTAAGTCAATCAAAAATAGCATCACAAAAAGGACAGTCCCTCAAGACTGTCCCCAAAATCAGTTTAGCAAAACTTCGTATAAAATACATATACTAATTTTTATATATCTGAAAACGCGTGCCATATCGCTTCACGATTTGCTTCCATTTTGGAAACGCTTTGAACTAACCCATAACAGTGATTATCATATTCTGGTTTTACCAGTTTAAGTCCTTCGTCACATTCCGAAAACTTAAAGTTATTCTTATAATGTGAAATCAGTTTTTTCATCTCTATTTCACTTTGATCTTCCGTTTTATCTGCTGCAAATAGATAGATATATTTACAACCGATCTGTTTTGTTATACTAATGATAAAAGGAACTATTACCTCCCAAAACACTCCAAATCCAAGAGGAATATCCAGTTCTTCCGGCATACAATAATTTTCATTTTTACATAGATGCCGTAATTCTATTGCAGATATACAATTAGGAACATTGATCGTATTATCAGATTGTCCAATCTCTCTGGATTCCATTTTTGTCTCTAATCTTCTGTCTGCAATTTCAAACAATCTCTCTACTTCTTCTCCGTACATAGAATTGCCAGCATCATACATACGTTGAATTGCCAGTTCATCTTTTTCTTTCTTAACCTCCAATACTGCATCGACAAATTCCTGATACTCATCAGACAATTTCTCATCTATGTTTTCTTTAACCAAAAGTCCACACTTCACTGAGAAAAACAGGGCAATTTCTCCAAATTTATCTTTCACAAGATAAATTCTTGTCTCTCCATTCAGATCTTCAGACCATGCTTTATCCACATCTTTTATATAAGATTCAAGCGAATTGTTTGCCTTTTTGGAAACGAATTTACTGATCAATTCTCTGTTCTCCGGTCTGGAAGTCAATACCTCATATTCAAATTCTCGAAAAAAATTCCGTTTATCTACAATGGTAATCGTTTATCCCTCCGAATTCATGCCTTCACGCCATTTCACTTTTTCTGTTCATCAATTCTCTTGTCGCATCAACTCTCATGGCATCTAATAACAGTTTTGTATCTCCGTCATCTCCTGCCTCAAGACCAGCTCTTGCCTTTTTCCACGAAAATTCCTCATGCGATAAACTGCTCAGTTTCCAAGATGACAGTCCTCCGTACCTTTCCAGAACTCTCAATAATAATTCTTCTGTATCCTCTGAAATTCCTCCCTGAACATCGGAAAAAGGTGTTTCTGACATATATGCACTTCTTACTTCCTTCAATACCGGACCATATTTCCATCCATAAAAGTTTCCGTCAAATAACGGTGCATTGTTATACATGAGTGATTCCCGCTGTGAAAAATACATAAGTTTGTGCATCTTCATTTCATCCATGCGCACACCTTTTTCACAATAATAGATGTCGTACAAAGCCTTTGCCACGCATAATGTCTTTTCCATAATTTATTCCTCCTTCCTAGTTTTAAAGTATACAGCTTCTGCCGATATTTTACAATGGTCTACCGTTAATTTTTGTAGAAATATTTGTAAATTGCATTGAAAACCTAATGATCGGATCCTACCTCTCCTGAAAGAACTCGATCTCCTCGCCGAGTGGTCCTTTGCAAAAAGCGATCCGCGCCGGAAAAGCCGGCTGCGACGCGATCTCAATGTCCTTCGGCTCTATGAACACTTCATAACCTGCCGCTCTGACTGCCTGAACGCAGGCGTCCACATCTGCTGTCGCAAAAGCGAAGTGACGGATGGTTCCCTTGGGTAGCTGATCTTCCTCGCTCTGAAAAATTTCGATCAGTCCGCTTCCTGTGTCAAACATGATCCCGCCCTTCCACTCTCTTGCCATCTCCAGTCCCAGGATTCTGCCGTAGAACGCAACTGCTCTGTCGTACTCCTCCTGCCCCTGGCATTTCATTGATACGTGATGTATTCCCTTGATCAGACTCATATATTTTCTCCTTGGATGTTTTTTATTTATATCTTCTTCCCAGATCCGCTATCTGTCAAGGGAATTTCCCCGCTGCATCTGCCGCCTTCTTTCTACCTCACAATCTTATAATACGTCCTTGCCGTGATAAGGTAGCTGACTCCATAAAAAACCAGAAAAACCGCCGTCACGCCCACGCCGATCCGGTAAATCTGCGCCGTGTCAAACAGATTCAGCGTGTAGAGCAGATGGACCGTCATGTTTATGCTGCAGGCTGTGTGGAGGATAGCTGCCGCCACCGGCAGTCCAAACACCAGAAGGATCTGCCTGCGGATCGTCGAGCGGACGTCCTCGTCACTCATCCCTACCTTCTTCATGATATGGAAGCTGTCCTGATCTTCAAAGCCTTCGGAAATCTGTTTGTAATACATGATCAGCACCACGCATACCGAAAAGAGCAGTCCAAAAAAGACGCCGATAAACAGAAGTCCTCCGTCCAGCACGCGCATTTCTCCGGCATACTCTATGCTGTTTCTGTGATCGCGCTGCGTCGGGATCTGCAAAAACGCTTCGTCGGTCTGCTGGATAAATAACGCGCGGTTTTCTTCTGTCCCCTCAAAATTTATGTGGATCGCACTGTACATCACTCCATCTGTCAGCGCGCTCACCGTCTCCTCATCCCGGAACACCAGATAATACATCCGGTCTGCCATGGCTTCCTCTTCCTTCCGGTCGATTGCCAGATTGGAGAGTTCTCTTTTGACATGAAAAGGCACGCCTTCAAAAAGAATATCTGTATAACCGAAATCTTTCCCGTTGGAATAAAGCAGAATCTCTCTTTCCTCCAACGATTCTTTTTCTCCCTGCATCCGGTTGTAATCGTCCAGTGGAAGCATCCGCACATATTCTGTATCGGTCTGCTCTGCCTGCCCGTCATATCGCTCAAACGTGTTTTCCTCCAGCACCTCCTGCAGACTTCCATAGACATAGTCTACCGTTTCCGTGATCCGCACCTGATCCTGTTCTGCCAGTTCGCCCATCTTCGTCTCGAATGAAGCAAGCACCTCTCTGTCCGCTCCGTCAAAGCTATAACGGCAGTCATAGGGATTGTTGAAGCGGATCGCCTCATCCTCGCCCGCCCACAGGGAGATCGTGCAGATCAGCGTAATGATGACCATCGTGCTGAAAATACAGATGTTCACCAGACTGGCGGCGTTCTTTTTCATCCGATAAAGCATCCCGGCAATGCACACATAATTATCTTTCCGGTAATAAAACGACTTGTTACGCTTCAACAGATTCAGCACAAAAATACTTCCGGAGGTAAACAGAAAATACGTTGCGGCAGCCACCAGGAGGATTGCCACAGGAAATTTCAAAAGGATGAAGGAATCCAGCTTGCAGGTAAATGTCATATAATACCCTGCTGCCAGAAAAAGCAGTCCGAATACCGTATACAATCCTAAGTGCTTCGGCACTTTTTCTCCCTTTCTGCCTTCCCGCAAAAGCTCCACCGGCTTTACACACGTCACCTGCCACAGATTTGCAGCCAGATTCATCGCTGACACGATGGCAAAAAACACCGCCGTAGCCAAAAAACTCCCCCTGCTCATCGTAAATTCCGTCTGCACCGGCAGCTGGCACGCCCGCAGCAAAAAGGCAAAGATCAGCCTTCCAAATACCACGGCTGCCATCACCCCGGTTACAAGTGAAAACAGATAGGTCATCACCGTCTCCAGAAACATCATGATTGCCACATGTTTCTTTTCCAGTCCAAGGATCGTGTATAACCCCAGTTCCTTTTTTCTGCGCCGGATCAGGAAGCTGTTTGTGTAAAACAGAAACGGAATCAGTATGATCCCCAGCAGGACCTTCCCTGTTTCCAGCAGCATGACCGCATATTTTGCATGCGGCACGTGCTCCATGACCGGATTGTCTATGATACAGCCAAACACAAAGAATACCGCCACCGCGAAAGCCGTCGTGAGCAGGTACGGCGCGTAGACGATGCCATTCTTGCGGATTCCTGTCGCCGCCAACCTGGGGATCAGTCGTACTTTGTTCATGCCTGATCCCTCCTCTCTGTCTGCAAAACGGTAAGCGTATCGGAGATCTTGTGGTACATTTCCTCATCGCTGCTGCCGCCCCGGTATATCTGATGAAACAGATTTCCGTCTTTGATAAAGAGCACTCTCCCCGCGCACTTTGCCGCCTGGATGCTGTGCGTCACCATCAGGATCGTCTGCCCTTCCGCATTGACCTCCGAAAGCAGTCTCAGCAGGCTCTCCGCCGCCTTGGAATCGAGCGCTCCCGTCGGCTCGTCGGCAAGGATCAGACGCGGTCTTGTGATAAGCGCCCTCGCTGCCGCCGCACGCTGCTTCTGTCCGCCGGATACTTCGTAGGGATACTTTTCAAGCAGCTCCTCGATCCCCAGCTTCTTTGCCAGCGGCGTCACGCGCTTTTCCATTTCCCCCGGCTCCACGCCTTGCAAAACCAGCGGGAGAAGGATATTGTCTTTCAGCGAAAAGGTGTCCAGCAGGTTAAAGTCCTGAAATATGAATCCCAGCTTATCCCGCCTGAACGCGCTCAGCTCCTTTTGCCGGATTCCGGAAAATGGCTTCCCATCCAGACAGATTTCTCCCTTGGTCGGTTTGTCCAGGGACGCCAGCATATTGAGAAGCGTTGTCTTGCCCGAACCGGACTCTCCCATGATCGCCACGTACTCTCCCTCTTCCACAGAAAAGGATACGTCGTCGATCGCCTGCACCTGTGTTCCTCCAAATCTTGTCGTATAAATTTTCTTTACATTTTTTGCCTCTAACAGAGCCATGTTCTTATCCTCATTTCGCATAATGTCTGACCGGTCTTTTTACTCTTACACTATAGCAAAAAAAGAAATGCAATGCCTTTATTGTGGCTTACATTTCCTTTTGAAACCTTTCATTTTTGTAAGGTATGAGGCTCTTTTTCTTCTGCCGCAAAGCCGATCCGGACCTGCGTGCCCTCGTTCACCTTCGAGGTCACGTTCAGCGAGATCCCCAGTTTGCGCGCGATCTGTCTGCACAGATACAGCCCGATTCCTGTGGAATGTTGATCCAGTCTGCCGTTAAAGCCGGTAAAGCCCCTGTCGAAGATTCTCGGCAGATCTTCTTCGCGGATTCCGATCCCTGTATCTGCTATCACCAGATTGCTCCCTGTTTCCTTCTGTTCCAGATAAATATGTACGCCGCCCTGCGCTGTATATTTCACACTGTTGGAAATGACCTGCTGAAGAAGGATCTCCAGCCACTTCTGATCCGTCACCACAAGGAAGGAGAACTCTTCAAACTCCATGGACAGTCTTTTCTCGATAAAGGAAACCGAATACTTTCTGACCGCGCTTTTCACGATGTCGGCAAGCTCATACTCCTTCAGCACCAGATCGCTGCCCTCCTCCTGCAAATGAAGGTAATGGAGCGCCATCTGTGCATACTGCTCAATTTCGAACAGCTCCTGTTCCATCCTGCTGCGTTTCTCTCCGCCGGGCTGCGACTGGATCAGCAGCCGCATTGCCGCGATCGGCGTCTTGATCTGATGGATCCACATACGGTAATATCCGTTCGTCTCCTGTTCGCGCCTTTGCTTCTCCTGCAGTGCCTGTTCCCGCTGGTCGCGAAAGAAGCTGACTGCGGTCTGGTATTCCCGCTCCAGTCCACTATCCGGCTCAGGCATCCGCTCCATGGCCTCTTCGTTGCCATCGCTGGCGCAGACGTCCCGGATATGCCGCTTTTTCCTGCTGTTCCTGTAAAGGCGCGCCAGAAAGAAGATCCCATAGAAAAAGAAGGCGATCTCCAGTCCATAGACCACCGTCTGCAAAGGGCCCTGATACGTCCATACCACCAGAAGAAGGATCAACGCATACAGGATAAATTCAAGAAACCGAAATACCTCTTTTTTCATGTAAGCTGATATCCAAGCCCTTTCTTCGTCGTGATAAACTGCTCCAGTCCTTTTTCCTGCAGCTTCTTCCTGAGCCGCGCCATATTGACCGCCAGGGTATTGTCATCCACAAAGCAGTCTCCGTCCCAGAGATGCTTCATGATCTCTTCCCTGCTGACGGTTTCGTCCCGGTGTTCAAACAGGATCTGCAGGATCCGGAATTCGTTCTTGGTCAGTTCCACCTTTTCTCCGTTTACCTCCAGCGAAGTGTCGGACAGGTTCAATATCACGCCCCGATGCTCCAGCAGGCTGGTCTGCCCCGCAAACGCGTAGGCGCGGCGCAGCATCGCCTGCACCTTCGCCGAGAGCACACTGAAGTCAAAGGGTTTTGCGATGAAATCGTCGCCTCCCATATTCATAGCCATCACGATATTCATATTTTCACTGGCAGAGGACAAAAAGATCACCGGCACTTTGGATACCTTGCGGATCTCGCTGCACCAGTAATAGCCGTTGTAAAACGGCAGGGAAATATCCATCAGCACCAGATGCGGCATGCACTGTGCAAAGTCCTTCATCACCTGGCTCAGATCCTGTACAATGCTCGTCTGCATCCCCCAGCTCTCCAGATTCGCCGCTATCTCCTGCGCGATAACCGCATCGTCCTCTACGATCATTATCTTATAAATCATCTGTGCTTTTCCTCACACGTTCAATTCATGTATCAGCTTTATCCTACCATAGAATCCCGTCGTATTCTATCCCCGGCACACAGTCTTTTATCTTTCCCCTCTTGCATCCTTCTTCGCAAAATGCTCTTTGGCAAACTCCATATCCTGCACGAACTCCGCCGTTCCGATATATTTTCCGCCGCGGTCCCGGACCGCCATATAGCGCACCAGCATCGTCCTTCCGTTCTTGTCCATCCAGATCGGCACCTCGTCCATCGTGCCTGCACGGAACTCCTCGATGATCCTGCGCACCTTCTGACCGATCCTTGGCGGATGACAGGAAAAGACTTCCCGGTCGATCGCCATTGTCGGCCGTTTGAAAACCTTGGGGCCTTCGTTGAAATAGCGGTTCACGTTCTGCCCGTCCACAAAGGTGATCTCTATCGGCACGGTGTTGAGCAGATGTTCCAGTTGGTCAAGCGTCAGATGCCCTCCCACCAGCACCACCTCATTTTCCTGTGCGGCTCGCCCTCTCTCATTCTTCCTGGCTTCGCCGATCTCCCACCGCTCGGGCTCTACCCCCAGACAGGTTGCATAGTCTTTGGCGTCCTGATAGATTCCTGCCCACTCTTCCTGTGTAAAATGGACGGCGCAGTTGGGAAACAGGATGTTGTTTTCCTTGTAGATCATATCCTCTGCCCGCTGCAGGACAGCCTCGAAGCGTTCAAACCACTTCTGATCCTGCTCCCATGTCCTTGACAGGCTGTTCAGCTCATCCCGGATCTCATCGTCCACAGACCACATCACATCCGAAGGACCGGAAATCCCATAGCGCACATTCAGTACCGGATACAGGAGATCCCCCTTTTTCGCATAGTGGATAGCGAGCTCGCGCAGCCTTCCCAGCAGCTTTTCGTCCACCTTGCCGATCTTGGAAGCCTCCTTTGCCTCGTGGAGCAGACGCTCTAACGCTTCGTTTTCTCTGGCAAAGGTGTGGAGCGGATGTCCCGGTGTCGCCGTCAGTTCCTGTGTTCTCTGCGTTCTCTCCTCCCGCAGCTTCGCCGCGTCCACCGAAGCACCGCTCTCCGCGATCTTTTCCCGGAAAAGGGCGGCATGAACATCGCACAGGCGCTGTACTTCCTCCAGCGGCGTTCCCTCCGTCAGCATCTCCTGTTCTGCCTGCATGATCTCCGTCGGATCCACATCGCGGAAAGCCTCGGTAAAATCCGCCCGGACGCGCTCCAGCTCTTCTCCCTCTCCCAGACGTTTCAAATAAGATTTTAACAGTTCTTTTCTCTCTTTCACTTGCTCTGTCCTCTCTGTTTTTTCTTATTTGTTATTCTGTCTTTTCCGGCGCGATAATATACGCCTGTGAAAAATTTGTCCGCCCGGGATCGCCCTGTAAAAAACAGGTGTCCATTTGCTTTTTCTCGCTTTTGTGTGCTGTACATCGGTTGAAGATTTTTTGCAGATTTGATAGAATAGACTCGTTGCCTGAGGGCAGCCTGATTGTGGGGGATAAGAGATGTATAAGACTAAGAAACGTGTTTTTGATATTATCCAGATTGGAAACCGGAAGGACTTCATCAGCAGCGCCTTTGACCTTTTTATCGTGATCGTCATCATCCTGAATCTGTCTGTCACGCTGCTTCAGACCTTCGACGAGCTGGCTCCCTATGAGGGGATTCTGGATGTGCTGGAGCTTTTCACCATCATCATATTTACGATCGAATATCTGCTCCGCATCTGGACTGCCGATCTGCTCTACCCCGACAAGCCTTACTGGAAAGCCGTGCTCGCCTTCGTGCTTTCGCTGTACGGCATCATCGACTTTCTGACCTTTTTCCCATATTATCTGCCCATCGTATTCCCTATGGGCGCAGTTGCTTTCCGTATGTTCCGCGTCATCCGCATCTTCCGGCTTTTCCGGGTCAACGCGCAGTACGACGCGTTCAATGTCATCATCAATGTATTAAACGACAAGAAAAACCAGCTCATCTCCTCGATCTGCCTGATCCTGATCTTCATGGTCGCCGCCTCACTGTGCATGTACAGTCTGGAGCACGAAGCCCAGCCGGAGCAGTTTGCGAACGCCTTCTCGGGCATCTGGTGGTCTGTTTCCACGCTGCTGACCGTCGGGTACGGCGACATCTACCCGGTGACGACGCTCGGCAAGATCATGGCGATCGTCATATCCTTTCTGGGCGTGGGCATGGTCGCGATCCCGACCGGTATCATTTCCGCCGGATTCGTCGAGCAGTACACCAAGCTGCGCATGATGGCTTTCCACTCCGAGGAGCATGAGCTGAAATTCGTCACCTCCGTCATCCCGCAGGGCCATTCCTGGTGCGGCAAGCGCGTGAAAGAAGTTCCTTTTCCACCGCAGATCATTCTGGTAACGATCATCCGTCAGGGCGAGGCGCTTGTGCCAAACGGCGATACCGTCATGCTTGAAAATGACACACTTGTCATCGGTGCAAAGCACTATCGCGGCGAGGAATATATCAATCTGAAAGAGATCATCATCAAGGAAGAGCACGAATGGATCGGCAAACAGATCAAAGATCTGGACATCTCCCGCCAGGAGCTGATCGTCATGATCCGCCGACGGAACCGGACGATCATTCCAAACGGCTCCACCTATGTCAAAGAGGGGGATGCAGTGATCCTGTACTCCAAGGTAAAAGACGCGGATTAACGCGTCTTTTTTGCCTCCGGGAATCTGCCGAGAAACAGGGCTTTCACCCTTATCAGCACCTACAACATCTTTTTCTGTTTATAGCACTCAAAAATGTAATTCGGATTTTCATAATAAACACTGCTATTATAATCATCGATCATCGGACTGATAAATGAATTGTAAACCTCGATCAGGGCATCTATGACGTCTATCTGTTCATCGGCAGCAACCATTTTGATCAAACGTCTATACACTTTTCCTATATCCCAATGCGATGGAACCGAATATCCACAATTCGCCACATTATCAAATTTACCAGGTTTGATGTCGGCTGTTTCAATAAAGTCATCGCTCACGCTGTCTATATTGTCGCAATGGTAGACATCGGCAAGGCTATAAATCTTACGAATATTGTCTTTTCCTAAGCGATTCACTACATCAGCACGTACATTTTTTGTCTTTCGGGAAATATAATCGATCAATCCACATGTAAAGAAAAGCGCATTATCTTTCTGTGATTCTCTTCCCTGTCCAACCATTACCGTACCTCCTCAAATCCTCTATAAGTCAAACACTTCAGTGCCTCATCCGTGCAAAAGACAATTTGATGCGTCGGATATTTGAACTTTGCCAAAACCCAGAACTGCTCTCTCGTGATTGTGCCATCTATGTAATCCGACACATATGAATAGATCTGATCATCTGCCATAGCGCCAATCACGATATCATAATCATGCGGTTCCCCACTTCTGCAAGAAACAATAAAATCCAGCCATTCTTCCGTCATTTCTTTAAATTCCAACGTTCTTAAACCAGATAAGAATCTGATATCATATATCGATACTATTTTCGTATCGTATCTTCTTGCCCATCTTTGAGCCTGTTCTTTAATAACCGTACAATAGAAGCCTGTCCCAAAATCTTTTGTATTTTTATTAACCCGTATCTCTGGCTTTTTAATTGCCTGGTATCCACCATGATACACTGTCATTAACGCCATATTTTCCCTCCATGAACTGCATATAGTTATCTTTATCCCAAATATCGCTGCTTCAAACCAGTAAATAACTGCTGCGTTTCCATATGCGGCTTCCGATACCACTTTTAACTGACATATTTTACATAATATATTAGCACATAATTCTCTCTGAATACAGCCTTCTTATCATTTCTTCCTCCTTCTCGGTTTCACCAATATTTCCGGTCAAGATGCCATTAGCAGGTTGCCTCCACGAGATAGACTCTTTGACTTCCACTCAGAGATTCACACTGTCAAGAATTTTTACGCAGGTTCTTCAGTCCAAACTCATAGGTCACAAACAGCAGCATCGTCACCGTCACAAGCTGTGCCCGGTATGTGAAAAAGTAGTGCAGATACGCGTGATTTTCCAACACCGCATACCGCAGATAGGGAACCGCCCCCACTAGCAGGCAAAGTACCACGGCACGTCCATCAAAGTTCTTGCCGCGGAACAGATACACAATGGCAAAGCACAGAAACAGCACGCCGAAAAAGCTCAGTGCGGCTGCCCCGGTTCCCATGGAATCCCGGAACGGAAACAAACTTCCCTGATTTCTGAAAATAGCCCCGAAGAAACGCTGCACACCGGAAGCCTCCGGATCTGCCGTAGTGTTGCCAAGATACACGGTTCCCCCGATTCTCTCCCCGGCAGACTCCATCGCCTGCATAAAGGCCTGTCTGCCGAGCACCATCACGGCAAGCAGCCATTTTGTCACAAAGGTTACGGCATAGGAAATCCCCCAACCAAGCAAACAGCCCATGCCCCGCTTGCACTCCTGCCGCAGATCGTCCAGTTCCCCTTTCTGATACCGCAATACCAGAAGAAACAGGATCGGCATTGTGACAGTCAGCGTCTCCGTCGTAAGAAAATCAAAAAAGCAGGTCCACACACCGGCAGCGCACAGCATCCCATATACATGCCGATACAGGCTTTCCGTGTCCTTCCTCTTCGGGAAACAGACAAGCAGTGCGATCAACACGACATTCATCAGCAGAAAAGTCGTAATATATTCGATACAGAAAGCACACATCCATGCCTGCACGATCAGATTTCCGAGAACGTAGCAGACCGCTAATCCCTTCGCTTTCTGCCTCCATAAAAGAAACACTGTCAGACCGGTCAGTATCAGAAGAAGCACTCCCAGCGCAGCTCTTGCTCCCTGAATCCCGGTAAAAATAAAAAGGGGCCGAAGAAGAACCATCCCTCCGTGCCAGTATCGAAAATAATCTACGTTTGGTATCTGCTCTGCCTGCATACTTTCCGTCAGGCTGACTTCCACAGATTCCACCTCCGGATTGTAATAAGAAGCCTTGATCAGGGACGCAGGCAGATCTTTTCCGTCAATATGATACAGAATATTGACCAGAATACAGTCCGCGTAATTGTCCTGTCTGGTATTGAACTGCCCCTCCACCAGATACGGGAACAGCTCATGCTCCTGAAAATACACACTGCTTTCCCTACAGGAATCCTCTATCATGCTCCTGGGAATCAGCCCTGTTATCAGCAAAAGCAGCATCCCGCAAAAAATGCTGAGCACCACAATTGACGGAAAGACCTTTCAGGGAAGAAAACGCTATCTGAGCGAACACAAGAAGCTCCGAAAGGAGCTTGGGCTGACTGCTTCTTCCGCACAGGAAAAGAGCCTTTTCGGTAAACCCGCTGTTTCCTTAAGTCTTCTTGAAAAATGCAGCCTTTTAGACGATATGCCAATGGCATACTGCGTGATTGAGTTAGTGTTTGACGAGGGCGGTCACGGAATTGATTTCATTTTCCGCTACTGCAATAAATATATGGAAATCGTGGAAGGCGTCCCTGTGGAGGCCATGGTAAATCATTCTTTCTATGAAGTGTTTCAGAACGGTGACCGGAAATGGCTGGTCGCTTATGCAGACGTGGCTCTAAATGGGGTACAACGTATCCTGCATGATTACAGTCCCGAAATTGACAAGCATCTGACCATCTACTGCTATCAGCCGGAACCCGGATACTGTGCCTGCATATTAGCGGTCGAAGAGAAATAATATTTCCCAAGCTAATGGTTTAGTACTGCTGCTCCTACTCCCCACCTTTCTTCGCAAAGTAACTGCCTCCTACCTGTTTTCCATAGCCTTTTCCGCATATTTGCAGCAGTTCATAGAACAAGGCGGTGATCTCCATCCGTTCCCCATATGCTTTCTCATACTGCTGCTGTAACTGTTCTGCTGACTGTGGGGCAAAATCCAGCAGTTCCCACAGCCTCTGTTGGATACCTTCCAGGAATACCAACTCCTGCTGTATCCAGTTTTTCCCATTCTTTTCAGCATTAGACAGACTTCCCCGCAAATTTCCAATCAGCTCTTCCGGCGTTTCCACCAGTTCTGCCCCCTGTTTAATCAGTCTGTTGCACCCACGGCTTAACGGGTCGGTAGCACGTCCGGGCAGCGCATACACTTCCTTTCCCTGTTCCAGTGCCATATCTACGGTAATCAGAGTTCCGCTTTTCTCTCTGGCTTCTATAACCAGTATCACATCTGCCAACCCGCTGATAATCCGGTTTCTGGGTGGAAACAGCATTGCCCTGGGTTCGGTTCCCGGCAGATATTCTGAGCAGACACCGCCCTTTTCCAGCAGGGAATCATACAAATCCCGATGCTCTGCCGGATAACAGACATCTACTCCACAGCCAAATACCGCCAGGGAATAGCCGCCTGCCTGCAATGCCGCCTGCTGACTGATTCCATCAATTCCCCTTGCCATGCCACTGATAACGTCTATGTCTGCCTGTGCCAGCGCAGCACTAAATCGTTTTGCCATATATCTGCCGTATTCTGAGCAGTCTCTTGCTCCGATGACTGCCACTGCTTTTTTCTCCTTATCGGGTAATTTCCCTGCATAGTATAGTCCATACGGAGGATCCGGAATCTTCTGCAGCCGGTCAGGGTATTCCTCCTCTTCCTCCACCATCAGTTTTATCCCCCTTTGTGACAGTCGCTTATACTCACCCTCTATATCATAGTCCGGATAAAACCGTTCCAGTTTTTCTGCCTTCTTCTGATACTGTTCCGGCAGACTCTCTCTCAATCTTCCTGCCTGCACTTCCTCATAGATTTGTCTGGCACTGCGCTCTTTCCGGAGGAACCTCAGAAAGCCTCTGCTCCCTGTGCCTGCCGCCTGCAGCAGCCAGTGTTCGTATGCCTTCGCTTTTTCATCTTGTCCGCTCATACTATCTTCCTTTCCCTCTACTCCCAATACTTTTTATCCAGCTGCCGGTAGCAGATAGCTTCCGCAAGGTGTGGCTCTTCTATCTGCTCGCTGCCTGCCAGGTCTGCAATGGTCCTCGCCACCTTTAATATCTTGTGATACCCTCTGGCAGAAAGCTGCAGGCTCTCGAACATCTGTGCCATGAACTGTTTTTCCCTGTCGCCCAGCACACAGTACTTCCCGATTTCCCCAGCTCCCATATCCGCATTAAAGGTAATGCCATCTTCCCGAAAGCGCTCCTCCTGTCGTTTCCTTGCCTGCAAGATCCGCCTTCGAATCTGTGCACTGCTTTCCCCTTTTTTACCGCTTTCCAAATCCTGAAACTCCATCGGCTGTGCTTCCACACAGATATCCATCCTGTCCAGAATCGGTCCTGATATCCGGTTTAAATAACGTCTTACCTCATAGGAACTGCAACGGCATTTCTCCCGGTTCGGATAGTAGCCGCACGGACAGGGATTCATCGCCCCCACGAGCATAAAATCCGCCGGATAGGTGTACGTTCCGCTGCTCCTGGCAATCTGCACTCTCCGGTCCTCCAGCGGCTGCCTGAGAATGTCCAGCGTCTCCCTTTTAAACTCCGGCAGCTCATCCAGAAAGAGCACACCCCGGTGCGCCTGTGACACGACTCCCGGCATCGGGATCCTGCCGCTCCCCGCAAGCGCCTGTCCGGTGATGGTGTGGTGCGGACTCAGGAACGGCCGCCGGATCTGCAGGGGATTTTCCGGCTGCAAAAGCCCGGAAATGCTGTAGATCGACGATATCTCAATACTTTCCTCCAGCGAAAGCGGCGGAAGGATCGTCGGGATCCTTTTGGCGATCATGGTCTTACCGGCTCCGGGCGGTCCGATCAACAGCAGATGGTGAAATCCTGCCGCGGCGATCTCCGCAGCCCGGCGCGCACCTGCCTGCCCCACCACTTCGCTGAAGTCAGGCTCCTCTCTCTCTTCCTCTGCCCGCAGCAGTTCTTCGATGTCTACCCGCTCCGGTTCCGGGTTCTGTCCTTTGCCGAGCGCTTCCAGACAACGGATCACCTCTTCCATGCTCCGCAGCCCGACGCTCTCCGCCTCTGCCACCAGCGCTCCTTCCCTCGCATTTTCCTTTGGCAGCAAAACCCTGCGGATTCCCTCCTGCGCCGCCTGCCGCACGATCGGCAGCACGCCGCGCACCGGTTTCAGCTCCCCGGACAGTCCCAGCTCTCCCAACAGAAGCGTATCCTGCACGGCCTTTGCCGGTATCTTTTCCATGGCGACAAGGATCCCGGCTGCGATCGGCAGGTCGAGCAGCGTTCCGTTTTTCGGCAGGTTTGCCGGGGAAAGGTTGACACTGATACACAGCGGCGGCATACGGATCCCCACATTCCTCAATGCGACCTTTACCCGCTCTTTGGACTCCCGCACCTCCGAGCCGGGCAGACCTACGATCTGAAAACATGGAAGTCCCTGTGTGACATCCACCTCCACCCGGATCAGGCAGCTTGTCATCCCGTAAATAGTTCCCGATAGAATGGTACTAAGCAAAATAATCCTCCTTTTCTTTTGGATTTTCTGTTGTTTCGTTCGTTGTTGGAATCTTCGGCGATACGCCTCACCGGAAAGAACTTCCGGCTTCTCATCAGATAAAATCAAGAATCCACCTATAACTATAAAGGGACTCGACTACATCTGTCAAGTCCCTGTCTGTCCGTTATATGCTTTTATACAGCAATCCGCTCTATCAGCGCCAAACCGTTCTGCTTTTACAGCACCTTCTGCTGCATACCATCCGGATCCTGTGCAAACTGGATCGCCATGTCCCGGTCGATCTTTCCGGAATAAAAGAGCTGCACGATCGCATCGTCCATCGTGATCATTCCCAGCTTCCGGTTCGTCTGCATGACGCTCGCAAGCTGATGGGATTTTCCTTCTCGGATCAGATTCCGCACCGCATGGTTCGCGTGCATTACTTCAAAAGCCGCCACACGCCCGGTTCCGTCCGCCGTCGGGATCAGCTGCTGTGAGATGACCGCCTCCAGAACGTTTGCAAACTGGACGCGGATCTGCTGCTGCTGATGCGGCGGGAAAACGTCGATGACACGGTCTACCGTGCTCGCCGCTCCGATCGTATGCAGGGTAGAAAGCACCAGATGTCCTGTCTCTGCTGCCGTGATAGCTACGCTGATCGTCTCAAAATCTCTCATCTCGCCGACCAGAATAACATCCGGGTCTTCACGCAATGCAGCGCGGAGCGCGTTTGCATAGCTCTGGGAATCGATCCCCATCTCTCTCTGGTTTACCATCGACATCTTATGCTGATGCAGATACTCGATCGGATCCTCCAGCGTGATGACGTGCGCATCCCGGTTGTTGTTGATCTTATCGATGATCGCCGCCAGCGTCGTGGACTTTCCGCTTCCGGTCGGTCCTGTGACGAGGATCAGTCCTCTTTTTCTCTCATACAGGTTGATCACGGATTCCGGCACGCCCAGCACCTCCGGCGAGGGAACCTGGGTTCCTACCAGTCGCAGCGCAAGCGCCACCGATCCTCTCTGTTTATAGACATTGACACGGTAACGTCCAAGCTCGGGAATCGAAAAAGACATATCGTACTCTCCGCGCTCGTCAAACCGTTCTCTCTGCACATCGTTCATGATCGCATAGGCGATCTCTACCGTATCCGCCGGCATCAGCTTCGGATATTCCATCGTGATCAGGTTTCCGTTGACACGCATCTTGGGCGGTATTCCTACGGTAATATGTACATCGGAGGCCCCTGCCTTGTGGGCAGTCCTCATTATTTCCTCTATCGACGGCATTGCTTTCCCCCTCTGCTACGCTTCCTTTGGCACTTCCACGAATGTCGGCTCCTCCACCTGGAATCCCTGTCGTCTCAGCAGATCCACATTCATCACGTGCCGGTTATCCATCGTTTTCATAATATCCCTGATCTCCAGGTCTCCATAGACGTCTTCATTGGAAAGATCAATGATGCTGTTATCGTTGAACATCAATATCATCGGCTTCAGGATATTCTCTGTATTCTCTGTCAGGATCAGCGCCTTTTCGCCGGTATTGAGCTCCACACTCACGCCGGGCGTCAGGATATTGATGGAGCGGATCAGCGCCTTTACCGCCGTGCGGTCATACGCCTTGGGATGCTCTGTCAGATAGCGCAGCGCGGCAACCTCGGATACCGGTCCGGTGCCGATCTGCACCGCCGTCATCGTATCAAAAGTCTCTGCAACCGCCAGCACCTTGGCTCCGATGACCATTTTCATCGCTGAGATATCTTCCCCTGTCTCCGCACTCTCCACAGCCTTCTGTGCCTGCGCGCAGATCCTGCGGATGTTCGGTGTGGTCGGAAATACCATGTCGATCAGATTGTAGCCTTCCAGCTCCACAGCTCTCAGCTCAGCCATCTCTTCTTTTGTCAGGATCTCCTTCTCCCGGATCGAATCGGACACGGTCAGCTTTCCGATGTCGTGGATCAGCGCCGCCTCGATCGTCTCGAGCTGCTCATCCACCATCACATTCATTACGTGGGTCATCATCGCACACAGGATCGCCACGTTCAGGGAATGCTTGAAATGATAGTCCTCTCTGCTGCGCAGGTTCTGGACGAAATTGATCTTTTTCTCCAGATGACCGTAGTTCCGGATGACGTCCGATGAGATGATCTGCATCCGGTTTGTTCGCCTGGTCTGAACGATCTTTTCCAGCTCCTCCTGCAAAGAGTATACGCACATCGTCTGAAACCGTTCAAACTCGATATCCTCCTCTGTCATCGGGGGTACAGGCTCTGCCGGCTCCAGGATAAAGATGCCGATCAGCCCGAAATTTTTAATGCTCTCGATGCCCTGCGTGGTCAGCTTTGAGCTTCTCTCGTAGAGCAGTACCCCGTTTTTGTTGTAAATGGGCCTTGCAAGCCGCATACCAATTTTTAAGTCTTCCCTCTTTACAAACAACATTCTTTCGTTCCTCCCCATACCCTTTCGGTTTCTCACATTGTCTCATAGCCGGCTTTCAGTTTCTCCAGCGCTCTCTTTTCGATCCTGGAAACGTAGCTTCTGGATATCCCCATCATCCTGCCGATCTCCCGCTGCGTAACTTCCCTGCCGCTCTGCAGACCGTAGCGGAGCATGATGATCTGTTTCTCCCGGTCGGTCAGCCTTTCCTCGATCAGCTCCGGCAGCCTTCCGATCCGGCATTTTGTTTCCATCCGCTCAACAATATCTGTCTGCTCCTGCTCGATCACATCCAGCAGACTGATCTCGTTTCCTTCCTTGTCGGTTCCGATGGGATCGTACAGCGACACCTCCCGGGACGTCTTTTTCTTCGCCCGCAGAAGCATCAGCAGTTCATTGTCGATACAGCGCGACGCGTAGGTACTCAATTTCCCCTTGCCTGCGTCAAAGGAACCGATCGCCTTGATCAGTCCGATCGTGCCTATCGAGATCAGATCCTCCATATCCTCATCTACATTCTGGTACTTCTTCGCTATATGTGCGACCAGTCTGAGATTGTGCTCGATCAGCATATCCCTCGCCTTCTGACGGACTGCCTCATCTCCGTTCTCAAGCTGATCCAGATATATGGCTTCTTCCTTCGCCGATAGTGGTTGCTTAAATGTTTTCAAAAGAAGCCCCCAAAGTCCATTTACTCTATTCTATGAACTATGGAGAATTGAAGTGCCTTTCCACCTCCGAACATTTTTTATCCGGGGCAGAAAACGTCATTTTGACAAAATGACCAGAGCCTAAGCCCTTTCCTTCCATTATACAAACAGCGTATGTAAAATTCAACCAAAAACCTCATTATAATTGCGGTTTTTGTAACAATTCAGCCAAAAATCCAGGAAACCGTCTGCTACACAGTTTTATTTCATTTATGGACACTCCGCTCATACGATGATTTTCTTTAATCGAACAGAAAATCCGCCATAACATAGTTGCTCACATCCACGCCCTTTTGGGTGAGGTACACCCGTCCGTCCTTCTGCAAAAGAAGTCCCTGCCCGGCAAACCGGTCTATGACGTCCCCGTAGACGTCCCGTATCGTTTTTCCAAACTGCTGATAAAACGTTTCCTCACGCACCCCTTCCGTGAGCCGCAGTCCCAGAAACATGAACTCTTCCATCTGCTCCTGCTCCGTCAGCGCCTGCCCCTCGGGAAAGCCGCTTCTGCCCGCGCACACCCGATACGCTTCTTTTTCCGACGGATTGCTCCACCGTACATTCTCCACCATGGACGCAGCCCCCAGACCAACGCCAAGATAATTGCCTCTCTGCCAGTACACCTTGTTGTGGCGGCACTCCCTGCCTTCTTTCGCATAGTTGGAGATCTCGTAACGGTGATAACCGTGCTCCGCAAGGTACTGCTGCGTGAGCAGATACATCCCGCGCTCCTCTTCCTCTGTCGGAAAGACATAGTCCTCCCGGTGCTCGCACAGCCAGGTTCCTTCCTCCAGGATCAGGCTGTACGCCGATATATGCTCCGGCGAAAGCGCTGCCACCCTGCGCAGCGTCTCCCGATAGGAGGCAGTGTCCTGCCCAGGCAGAGCCGCCATCAGATCTATGTTGATGTTGTCAAAGCCTGCCGCTCTCGCCGCCTCATACGTGTGCAGAAACTGATCATAGGTGTGGATCCTTCCGATCCGGCGAAGCTCCTCGTCCGATGCCGACTGCAGGCCGATGCTGAGCCGGTTGATCCCCGCTTCCCGGTAGCCGCGGATACTGTCTGCCGAAGCCGTCCCGGGATTCATCTCCATCGTGATCTCCGCATCCTGCGAGAGCGCATAGCACTGTCTGATCTCATCCATCAGCCCCTGCATCTGCTCCGGCTCGAGCAGCGACGGCGTTCCCCCGCCGAAAAAGACCGTCTTTACCGTGTAGTCCCTGCACGCCTCTGCGCGCGCTCTCAGCTCCTGTTTTAGCAGGTTTACATAACTTTCTATTTCCTGCCTCTTTTTTCCCACAGGAAAAGACAGGAAGTCGCAGTAGAGGCACTTCCTGACACAAAAGGGAATGTGAACATAAAGGCTTAGCTCTCTCATCTGCAATTCCTGCCTTTTCTATCTTCTACTTATCGTCTAATTTCAACACGCTCATAAATGCGCTCTGCGGCACTTCCACGTTTCCTACCTGGCGCATCCGCTTCTTTCCTTCCTTCTGCTTCTCCAGAAGTTTCTTCTTACGGGTGATATCGCCGCCGTAACACTTGGCGAGCACATCCTTCCGCAGCGCCTTGATCGTCTCTCTGGCGATCACCTTGCCGCCGACCGCCGCCTGGATCGGGATCTCGAACAGATGGCGCGGGATCTCCTCTTTCAGCTTCTCGCACATCTTTCTGCCGCGTTCGTAAGCGCTGTCCGCATGCACGATGAAGGAGAGCGCGTCCACCTCGTCATGGTTGATCAGGATGTCCAGCTTTACCAGCTTCGACTGCTCGTAGCCCTTGAGTTCATAGTCAAACGACGCATAGCCCCTCGAGCGGGATTTGAGCGCGTCGAAGAAATCGTAAATGATCTCGTTCAGCGGCAGATCATACTTGAGCAGCGCCCTGCTCGCCTCGATGTACTCTGTGCTGACATATCTTCCGCGGCGTTCCTGGCAGAGCTGCATGATCGGCCCGATAAACTCCGTCGTTACCATGATCTCGGCGCTCACCACCGGCTCTTCCATGTAGTCGATCTCGGAGGGATCCGGCAGGTTGGACGGGTTCGTCAGCTCGATCATCTCTCCGTTTGTCTTATGTACACGGTAGATAACGCTGGGCGCGGTCGTCACCAGATCCAGATTGTACTCCCTTTCCAGCCGCTCCTGGATGATCTCCAGATGCAATAATCCGAGGAAGCCGCACCGGAAACCAAAGCCGAGCGCGATCGAAGTCTCCGGCTCATAGTTGAGCGAAGCGTCGTTGAGCTGCAGCTTCTCGAGTGCGTCCCGCAGATCCGGGTATTTCGCGCCGTCTGCCGGGTACATTCCGCAGTACACCATGGAATTGACCTTTTTATAACCGGGCAGCGGCTTTTCGCAGGGATTGTTTACATCCGTCACGGTATCGCCGACCGCCGTATCCTTCACATTCTTGATGGAGGCAGTCAGATAGCCTACCATGCCCGCCGAAAGCTCCTCGCACGGAATGAACTGTCCCGGGCCGAAATAGCCGACCTCCACGACCTCCGCCGTAGCTCCTGTCGCCATCATCTTGATGGTTGTCCCCTTGCGGACCCTGCCTTCCATGATCCGGCAAAAGACAATCACTCCTTTGTAGGAATCATAGACAGAGTCAAAGATAAGCGCCTGCAACGGGTTGTCCGGGTTTCCTCCGGGCGCCGGGATCTTCTCGACGATCGCCTCCAGCACCTCCTCGATCCCGATCCCGTTCTTGGCGGAGATCAGCGGCGCATCCTGTGCCTCGATACCGATCACGTCCTCGATCTCGTTCTTGACACGCTCAGGGTCAGCGCTCGGCAGATCGATCTTGTTGATGACCGGAAAGACATCCAGATCGTGATCCAGCGCCAGATAGACGTTGGCGAGCGTCTGCGCCTCGATCCCCTGCGCTGCGTCCACGACAAGGATCGCCCCGTCGCAGGCCGCCAGACTGCGGCTCACCTCATAATTAAAATCTACGTGCCCCGGTGTGTCGATCAGGTTGAAGATATACTCTTTTCCATCCTTCGCGTGGTAGATGATGCGGACGGTCTGCGCCTTGATCGTGATGCCGCGCTCCCGCTCCAGATCCATGTTGTCAAGAACCTGCGCCTGCATCTCCCTGCTGGTCAAAAGACCTGTTTTCTCTATGATGCGATCTGCCAGTGTGGACTTACCGTGATCGATATGCGCCACAATGCAGAAATTTCTGATCCTGCTCTGATCTATGGATTCCATTGTTTCCTCCTCGCCGCCTGTCGCGGCCTGTGATATTTCGCTGTATCAGTATAACAGAATCCGGCTTTCCTGTCCACAGCGGACGCTCACCGCACCGGCTCTTCGCCGCTGAGCACCAGATGCAGGATGTGCGCCAGCGGTTCACAGGCATTGCGGATCTCCTCCACCGTATTGTTCTGCGCCCCCAGCTCGATCAGAAGAGTCTTGGGACACAGGTGCATATTGTAGCGGTAGGCTTTCAGATAGATCCTCCTGGCGATCCCGGGGTAATACTCGTTGCTCGCCACCTGCATCTGGAAGGAAAATGCCAGATTTTGCGAAAGATACGGGTTTTCAAGGTAGTCGATCTTCCCCTTTCTGGTCTGGCTCATCCCGTTGAAAAACATGAACTGCGCCGTCGGTCTTCCCTGCAGATCCACCACCAGCCTTCTATCCTCCGGCATCTCGTCGCGGTGCAGGTCGATCACCACCTCGATCGACGGATTCTGCGCAAGCAGCTCCTCCATTGCCGGCAGGGATTCGCTGTACGCATAGTCCCGTTCCTCGTCGTAGCAGGCGGTGTGGTGCATGACGCGGTAGCCGTACTTTTCCTGTAAAAGCTGTGCCAAATAGTCTCCGATCCCAACGATCGTGGTCGATTCATCCCCCGGAACCGAGTCGATGAAGCTCTCCTTTGAATGGGTATGGTAGATCAGGATCTGCGGCTCCTCCCCGCCCCCGGAAAGGCGCATATCCTGCGAAAGGAGCTGCTCTAACTGTATGTACTGCGGATCGGCTACGGTCGTTGCGTCCACGGCGTAAAACGCCTTGATGAGGTCGCTCTGCTCCATCAGACTTTCCCATGGATACTGGTATGCCCGCACAGCTGCCGGGACAAAGCCTGCCTCCGTCTCAGCCTGCGTCTCTTCCTTGTCCATCTCCGGCTCTGTCTCAGCAGCACGCTCTTCCTTCCCGTCCTCTGCTGCCGCCCGGTTCTCCAGGTACAGCCCGTTCTCCTTTTCAAACGCCTCCTCCATCTGGCTCTCCAGATGCAGCGCGTCGTCGCCGTAAGCCAGCTCATCCTGCGCGATGTTCTTCCGCTCCTCGTCCGTTCCCTCCAGCAGCAGAAGCTGTTCGTAGTCGCTCTCCGCATAGGCTTTCTCCGTATCCTGCGCGTTCAAAAGCAGACCGGAGAACACCGGGTAGGGCTGCATCAGAAAAGCCGTCCACTTCTTTCCGCCCACACCGCTCTGATCCGCATCCTGACGCGCCGCCACTCCAGGCAGATACAGTTCAAGTGTTCCCCTGCCGATGAGCTTCGCCACGATCCCGGTCTTCTCTTCCTTCTGCTCCGCCCTGCCGAGCTCTGCCAGAAAAGCCGCCACCGTTCCCGCCAGCAGCACCGCTATGATAAATTTGATAATGATTCGCTTCCTGTCCATATAATAGCATTATATGCAATGCCATGCCGTCCTTAGTACGCCGGAGAAGTCCACGCCGGCTACATCTGCAATGCCAGGTTGATCGCGTCGCACAGGATATGGCTGATCTGCTGGATCTGGAGATCCACATCCTTTGTCGTCACATACATATTGTTCAGCTCCTGCAGCGCAACCGGACGTTCGCCCATCGCATCCCCTACGATCGTCGCAGCGTCCACGACGGTCGGCACTCCCAGCGCAAGCACCGGCACCTGCAGGCTCTCCTGCGTGATGGCGTTCCGGTGGTTGCCAACGCCCGAACCCGGATGGATCCCGGTGTTGGTGATCTGGATCGTGCGGTTCAGCCTCTTGGTCGAACGCGCCGCCAGGGCATCGATCGCGATCACCAGATCCGGGGAGGTCTCCCCGATCACGCCCTTGATGATCTCCGCCGATTCCATACCGGTCTTTGCCATGACGCCGGGCACCAGACTGCTGACCGTGTGCATCCTGGTACAGTTGTAAGCGACCTTGCCGTATTCTCTCACGATATGCCGGTTGACAAACAGGTTGTCGACCACGTTCGGCCCCAGCGAGTCCGCCGTCACCTCCCGGTTTCCGAGTCCCACCACCAGGATCGACTGCTCCTTCTCCGGCTCCGGCAGAAGATTCCGGATCTCCTCCGCCAGGATCTCCGAGATCTCCTGATGATAGTCCTCCTCCGGCTCCGTCATCGCCGGTGCCTCCAGCGTCACGTACGTTCCCATAGGTTTGCCGAGTATGCGCGCCCCGTTCTTTGTATCCACGATCACCGTCGTCACATACACATTGCTGTCCTCATGGTATTTCTTTTCCACCCGGACTCCATGGATCTCCGACTCCTTTTCTCCGATGCTCTCTCTGGCTTCCAGAGCCAGGTCCGTCCTGACCGTTGACCAGCCATCCATATCTGTCTCCTCCTGCATTTTATCTCTATATCTATATGCACTTCTCAGTCCCTGCGTTCCTCGCGCTGCAAGGAACGCGCCGTACCTTTACTTTTTCCCAAAATTGTGCAAAATATGTATTGACATCCATAAACTCATAATCTACAATAATATGCGTGTGTTTCCATTAAGACGTCCGTGTCCGGCTTTAATGAGACATGCTCCAAATACTTAACTTGAGATGGAGGTGTAATCATGGCTAACATTAAATCTGCAAAGAAGAGAATCTTAGTAAACAAGACTAAGGCTGACAGAAACAAAGCGATCAAGTCCGGTGTTAAGACTGCTGTCAAGAAGGTTCTCGCTGCTGTTGAAGCAAACGATAAGGAAGCTGCACAGAGCGCACTGCTCGCTGCTACATCCACGATCGATAAGGCTACCAAAAAGGGTATTTACCACAAGAACACAGCAGCCAGAAAAGTTTCCCGTCTTACAGTAGCTGTAAACAAAATGGCATAAGAAAGACATAGAAGCATGCGTCGCAGGACGCATTAAAAAAACAACCCATACCGTCATGTGGGTTGTTTTTTATATCTATTTCTTTCGTATTGATTCATACTGGCTGTTCATCCAGTCAATTCCCTGTGCCATTCCATCTTCATTAAAAGGAAACATCTCGGATATCTTTTGTTCATCCGGCGTCACATCAAAGCAAAAAGGTTCCGGCCACAGATAAATCTGCAGTTTTTTCTCTTCCTCAACTTCTGCCTGATGCAGCAGATAACGCATTCCCTTATAACTTCCACTGTAATCTTCCTTTTTTACAAAATTAAGTGATAAAAAATCATCCATGGTCAGCATTTGTGTTCACTCCCGTCTGTATAAGAACTTCCATTAAGGAACCATTCTGAGAAACAAACCGATATTGTGGATTATCGGGTGCATGAAAAAGTGCAGATTT
>OIZL01000457.1_pt1 | contig 30373 bp, 24 predicted proteins | sample 1588541 | NCBI WGS metagenome assembly OIZL01 (sample SAMN03283285) | human gut metagenome | biome: human-associated habitat; material: feces | host: Homo sapiens | place: Peru | collected 2012 | reverse complement strand
ATCTGCTCGTAGGTGATGTAGCACTTGCTTCCGTCGAAGATACCGCTGTCGCTTCCGCTTCCGTCTGCATTACCCTGGCCGACTCTCATCCAGCCTGCCTCTGCCTCGTTCATAACGATCCACATATCGCCTGTCTCGCTGCTGTAGGTGATCTCTACGACAGATCCGGGTACTAACGCTGCCTTGATCTCGTCTGTCATTGCCACGCCTGCCTGTGCCCAGCCGTCGCCAGATACTGCAAAGCCTTCAAACTCTACGGCGTCCTTTAATGCACAGAGGTTCGAACGGTCTACGCCGGTATCAGCAGATACGTACTCAGCAGAGGTATCTACGGAAAGAACGTTTCCGGACGCATCCTTGAATGCGATGTTATCGATATAGAAGTTTGCCGGAGCCGCACCCTTATCTGCTGCCGTATCTGTCTCTAAGGATACTACGATATAGTTGCCCTCGACAAGTTTGTCTGACAGCTCGATCGTTGCCATCTTCGGATTGTCATCTTCCAGATAAACAGACCATGCGTTGTTTGTCTTGGTGTTGTCTTCCCCTACAAAGGCGTAGATGTTACCGGAGCAGGCTCCGAATTTGCCGTCCGGGTTCTCTGTACCGATCGACATTTCGATGGTTGCCACATCTCCGAGGCCTGCGCCCAGAAGTGCGTCTGCCTGGAAGCCTACAAATGCTGCCTTTGCTGCCTGTCTTGATACCTTCAGTGCCTTGGAGCCGTTGTAATCCTCGACGGACAGTACGGAATCATCGCCTGCGGAATTGACCGTCTTGTCGATCCCTGCAAATCCGAATACACCGTCCTCGAAGTCGATGCTCGCCTCTCCTGCTCCTGCGCTCTCCTGCTCCTGTGCCGCATCTTCCTGCGTCTCTTCGGCAGCATCCTGCGTTGTCTCTGTCTCCGCAGCGGGCTCAGTGGTCGCTGCTGTCTCCTTGCTGCCGCCACAGCCTGTCATTGCAAACGTCATGGTTGCCGCAAGGGATAAAGCTAAGATTTTTTTTGCTTTCAACTTTTTCTTCCTCCTTTTTTTGTTGTACTTATTAAGAATAGCGAATCTCCTTACGATCCGGCTATCCAACAATACCGCTTCTCTCTACGCCCTCGATGAACTGCTTCTGGAGCGCAATGTAAATGATGATGATCGGAATCATGATGAGCACGATTCCCGCATCCAGGAAAAGCTCCAGAATGTTCGGATCCAGGATCTTTTCTACGTTGGAAATGGATGCCTCAATGGTCGAGATCTTTTTACTGATAACGATGTTATCGCTGATCAGGAACAATCTCGCATAAAATGTGTCGTTGTACTGCCATACCATAGAGAAGATCGCTACGGTGACGATACTCGGCAGCGCGTTGATGAGCATGATCCGGAAGTACGTGTACCAGGTTCCCGCGCCGTCCATGAACGCCGCCTCCTCGATTTCCTTGGGTACTCCACGGAAAAACTGGTTGAAGATGTAGATGTACAGTCCTGAGCGGAGGCCGCAGCCAAGCAGCGTCATGATGTACATCGGAACCGGTGTGGACAGCAGGTTCAGCTCCGATCCGGTGATCAGCTTGATGATGCCGAACACATCAAACTTCGCAAAGGTCATATACAGTGGAAGCATGATGGTGTTGGTCGGCACAACGATCATAATGACCACGCAGCCAAACAGCAGATTCTTGAAGGGGAACTGGAATCTTGCGAATCCATATCCCACCATGGAGCACACCAGCACCTGCAGCAGCATCAACGTAAGCGAATATGCCAGCGACGCTCCCATCGTCCCCCAGTAGTTCAGGTACTGGATCGCCAGCTTGTAGCGTTCCAGCGTCGGCTCCTGCGGGATCAGATAAACCATCGGATTGTAGTTATCTGCATCGGAGAAAAAAGAGCTGCTGATAATTCCAAGGATCGGCCCAAGGATCACATAACAGATCCCGACAATGATGATCAGCCGGAACAGTCTGAGGATGAATTCCTTTCCGTTGTTCGCCCAGCGGATCCGGTCATTGGCAAACTGCTTGTCGCTTTTTAAATTTTCCAGCTTCTGTCTGAACGCATCCCCGGATGTTTTTGTTTTTGCCTTTTCCATCTCTTTTCCTCCTTTCTAATTGTAATAGAATGTCCGCTTCTGGATCAGTCCGCAGACGATCAACAGGATCAGACAGGTGATAACGGTCGATACCAGACTGAACACGGAGCTCAGCCCGTAATTCATCTCTTCAAACGCCGTCGTGTACGCCAGCTCCACTACGTCTGACTGTGTAAAGCTGTCCACCACCGTGTAGACCACGTTGGTGATGATGTGCGGCATGATCATCGGGAAGGTCACCTTCCAGAATGTTTCGTAGGCTGTTGCTCCCTCGATCTTCGCAACCTCGTACATGGATCCCGGTATGGACTGCAGCGCCGCGATAAAGATGACGATCTGCACACCGGAGGCATTGATGATATCACTGATCCGGTTTACTGCTCCGGACACGTATTCGATAATGCCGACCGGCAGTCCCAGCGCGGAGAACATCTGGATGTAATAGTCGATGCTCACGCCGTTTCCGGACGCCGCTGCGGCGATCTCGGCACTCGCGTTGGAGATACCGCCGCTCATCATATTCCTGGCAAGCGCCATGGCGTCCATGATCGCCCCGGAATTCAGGATAACCGGCAGGAAGAAGATCGCTCTTACCAGTGTCCTTCCTTTAAACTTCCGGTTTAACAGCATTGCCATAAACAAACTGAAGAAAGTGATCAGCGGCACATCGATCAGCATGTTTCCGATCGAAGTCGTCAAAACCTGTTTGTAGGAGGCATGCGCCCGGAACGCGTAGATATAATTGTTCAGTCCTACAAAGTCAAGCGTGTAACCGCCGCCGGGGTTTACCGTCAGGTTGCTGAAGGAAAACTCCACCGACATGATCAGGCTTCGCAGGTAGAACCAGATGAAGCCGATCAGCCATGGCAGGATGAACAGATATCCCATCAGACCATGCTTCTTGGAGAGGGCCATTTTTTTCTTTTTACTCTTTGTCTGACTCATCATTTCATCCCTCCTACCGCATAGCTTCTGGCCGGAACGCTTACGCCGTCCACTGTCTGTTCCCGGCTGCCTGTATTGATATAAATGGTGACTCCGTTGTCATAGGCGACTGCCTTCACCCCGTTGTCGAGCGTCTTATGGTCGATCATCGCCGCGCCGTTCACATACTTCAGCGCTTCGTTCACCTCGCTGTAGATCGCGATCGCGTCATCTCTCCAGCTCTCATAGGTGGTCGAATAGAACCGGTTCAGTCCCGTGTTCTTGATGTCGCTCGAATTATCATAGGTGAACATGAAGTGCGGTGAAGCTCCGTTCTCCACCAGATTCAGCACGATATCTGCTTTATCATAGCTGTCGCTCAGGTTGATTGCCGCTCCGGCATAATCGATATAGCCGTGGATCAGCATCTCGTAGAACGGTACTGTCTCGTCCACGATGTAATAGTCGTTATCGCCAAGCGGTACGTTGATGATGTTGTCTGCATAGGCAAAAGCGTAATCGTTGCTGTCGCTGAGCAGGATCTTCTTACCGGTCCCCTCCAGCTTGGAAAGCGACGCTTTCACTACATCGAGCGCTTCCTCCCGGTTGATGATATTCGTCCGCTTCTTGTCGGAGTGAAGTTCATCTCCCAGATCTCTCAGCGAAATTCCTTCGATATCATACTTTCCGAGCTTCTTGCTGTATTTATCTACATATCTCACCAGGAACTTAGGCGATACCAGATAGAAATGATTTTCCTCGTAACCAAGTCCGGAGGTCTGTCTGAGTGTCGCCGGGTTGACCAGACCAAACTCTGCAATGTAACCGCCGCCATAGTAGCGGGAAGTTTCATTTCCTTCGGAATAACGTGCGCTGATAGCCGTCACCTTCTGCAGTGCCGCATCGGCATAGAAATCATTGCCATCTGCGCTCATCTGCGCGCTCAGTGCTTCCAGATCCCGTTTTCCACCAAGCGCCCTCGGCACCTTGATCTTATCCACAACATCGTGGGTATAACCGCCGTTCATCCAGCCCTGGTAATTCATCACCTGATTGGAAATTCCGTTCTGCTTAAGATCCTCGTAGATCTCTCCCGCCTGGTCAAAGGTGGTCATGGCATACATTCCGTCGTACTGCGCTCCGAGGAAGAACTTCGTCATCGTAACGCCGCCCAGAATATCATAATAGAAGCCGATATCCTGTTTGGAATCCTCCTGTGCCGTCAGCACGCCTTCGTTCTCAAGCCGGTTCCGGTAATAATTTGCCGCGCCTGCATATCCCGCATTTTCCTCTGTGAGCATCGTGTACCTGACACAAAGGTTGGAATCAAAGAACTTCTTTTCCACGATCGGGATATCTGCCTCGTTTCCGGTTGTTCCGAACATGGACAGCCGGTCGTTGCCTCTCACGACAAAGGTCGGATATGCGTAATTGTATTCATTGATCTTGCCGGAAACGCTCGCTCCGATGAGTGCAAGGCTCGCGCCGTCCTCGATCGTTGCAAATACGCTGCTGTCCTCGCGGCAGATGCCGTACAGCGCCAGCTTGGTGTTCTCTGTATTTTCACGCACGGTATACTCCGCTGCCAGCGGATCGATACCGTATACATACTCGGAATAAACGTCTGCCGTTGCTTTTCCGTTGTTGAAATAGATCAGCGAGCCTGAGCCGTTCGGCACCAGCAGATATCCGTTCTCATCTGTCCCCGCCGCTCCAAAGTAACGCAGAAGCTGGATACGGAAGATTGTTCCGCCGCCGTTCTCCTGCACGGCTGACATCGGGATGGACACATCCACCGCGTCGTTGTCCAGCCGGTATTCCAGCGGGATCACGAAGGAGATCGGTACCGCTCCTTCCACGCCGGAATTTTCCATTTCCTGAAGATATTCCTCTTCGGTAAAGCCCGCTTCCTCAAAGTATTTGTTCAGCTTGCGGAGCTGGGATGCACCCTTTACAGCGGATTCCAGCAGTTCCAGATATCCGTCTGCCACATTGCTCTCCACATACTTTTTGCGGACGAACTTCGCTTCGTCATCCGGCAGCTTCGACGCCACACTCTCCAGCGTATCCCGGCTGATGTACTGCGGCACGATGCCGGTCGCGCTCGACAGATCTCCTATCGTATAGATAAAACGGATCCCGTCCTTGATTGACTCTGTCTCGATCTGTCCCTTCTGCGCCGCATAGCTGTAGGAATCAAAGGTTCCCTGCGTTCTGGAGACGTTGAAGTAGTCGACCACAAGCTGCGATCTTAAATTGTTTTTGTTTGCTTCGTTGGCAACTGTGTCCTCCTCCAGATCTACCGGATTGGAGTAGGTGATCTTTCCATTTCTCTTATCCACAACCGCCACGTTACCCGTCTGAGCGTCCGCGTACAGCTTGAGAATGTCATTCTCGGCTGCGAGCGTCATCCCGTCGACGTCGGCACTGCTTTCCTTGACTGCCTGAAAGGCTGTTCCTTCCTCATAGCTGTAGGTTGAAAGATCCTTCTGGTAATCATTGTAGAAATAATAGTGCACCAGCCAGTGCGTCATGTAGACTACGATCACTGCGAGGATCAGGCCCACGACTGCGGTAACGATCTTTTTACTTGTTCGCATCTTACGCCCTCCCCTACATTCTGAAGATCAGTTCCTGGTATATACTGTAAAAGAAGCTATACACCTGGGTGATCAGGTCGACAAACAACAGCACGACAAAGATAATGATAAACATGGCGATAAAGGTCAGCAGGATCGTGAGCAGCGTCTTGCCCAGCGTGTAATTATGTACCTGCATGATCCCCATCAGGATCATCAGAAGGCTGTACGCGATGCCGATTCCCATGATAATCGCATAGAAAGCCGCCTCATCCTGCGTCACATACCGGCTGACGATCGTTGCGATATTGTAGCAGACGATCATCGGCGTCATGGCGTAGCCTACTGCGATCGCAATATCCTTCATCCGCCCCTCGCCTTCCATCAGGCAGGTGACAGACCAGTTGCTCACGCAGAACAGCAGGTATAACAGCAGCACCGAGATCAGTTCCCGGAAGGAGTCTACCGTCAGCGGATTGATGTCGCTCACCACAAAGCTCGCGCCGATCCGGTTGATCGAAAAGCTGAAGGAAAACAGGATCACCAGAATGATCGCGATCGGCACGCTTCCTCTCTCTCTGTGCCGGATCTCATAATAGGCGTCCATCGGGTGGCTTACGGTGTACATTGCGTATTTCCATTTTTCCTTTGAAAACGATTTGCTCTTCATCAGGCAAGCCCCCCTTTCTTATCTTTTTTCCCGCGCTTTGCGATCATTCGGTTTTTCAGCACCTTGCTATAAAGAATGTATACGGCGATCAGCACGATCACCACCGTCATGATCACGTTCATATTCTGCGTCAGAATCTCGTTTCTGTAACGCTTCCATGCGATCGAATAGTATTTCCGGTTCATTCCGATCTTGAGATATTTCATCGCCGCCTTGTTATCGCCGGCTGTCAGATACGCTTTTCCGATACCGGTGTTGGCAAGCTCGTTGTTCTCATCCAGTTTCAGAACACCCTGCCACTTGGCGATCGCCTGCGTCTCATCTCCGTCGTAGCGGAGCCCTACCGCGTCGTTTATCAGCGATCCGTACTGCGTTTCCCGGAACTTTGCGATCGATCCGTTGTAGGCGTCCAGCACGATGATCTGATCTCCGATAGCCTCGATGGCAACCGGCGTGTTGAAGGTTCCCTCCTGGCTTCCCAGGCCCCCGAAGATGTATAAGAGATTTCCTTCTTTATCGTAAGTAAAGATCCTGCCTCTCTTGCGGTCGAGCAGGGAATAAATCCCTTTTCCACGGTAGACCACATCCGTAAATTCGGACGGTCCGGCGTAAGTTCCGTACATTCCGACGATCAGATCGCCGCCCAGATTCTCATTTTCGCCCTTCTGGATGACGTCCTCTCCCTTGGGGTTCAGTCTTCTGACTCCCTGCACGCCCTCCGAGTCGATGTTGGAGGCGTATACGAAACCGTCGCTGTCGATGTCGATACCGGTAAACTCAGTCGGGATGTAGAGCTGCTGCTTGGAGCGCTCTTCCTTGCTGGCGATCCGCTTCCAGAACTTTTCCCAGAGCGTGATCTTAACCTCGATCGTTCCGAAATATCCGGTAAACTGTCCGTCGCTCTCAAAGACCAGGATTCCCTCGAAGGCGTTCTTGGCGATGACGTAGACACGGTCTGCATAGTCCACGGTAACCTTCAGCGGTACAAAGTCAAATCCTTCTTCCAGGATCTCCGACTGTGGATTGTCGATGATCTTCACAAATTCTCCCTCGGGAGTCAGCACGACGATCCGCTTGTTGTTGGAATCCGCCACATAGAGCTGCATATTTTCCGATACGCACACACCGTAGGGTGCGTTGAATGTATCGCTTTGTCCGTCCCTGTCGAAAGTATCGATCACCCGGACTGTCTCGGTCATCGTGTCGTTTAATACCACGATGCGGTTATTCTTCGTGTCTGCGACGTACACCAGTCCGTCCGGTGCTACGCACAGATCCTGCGGCTCATTGAAGTTCTCGGTTCCCGCTTTTGCTCCGGTCACCGCACCGTTTGGCACATAGGCGGCAGGCGTCAGCGCGATATCCTCCCAATAGCTGTAATTATAGGTATCATAGGGAAGCTCCTCTGCCTTTGCCGTCTCCCCCGCCATACTGAAAAGCAATGTCGTCATCAGCAAGGAGGCAGCTATTTTCTTTAACACATTTCTTCTTTTCATCTCGCCCCTCCTTAATCCTTCATACCCGATGTGGTCATCGTCTCGATTACGTTGCTCTGGCAGATCAGGAAGAAAATGATCGGCACGGCTGCTATGATAAAGGTTACGGCTGCTGCCGCGCCCGCTCTGGCTGTACCGCCCGCCGTGATCTGCTGCAGGGAATACTGTAACGGCTTGAGTTCCTCGTTCCGCAGGAAAAGGCTTCCTGTGTTGCCCCACATCTGCTGGAACTGGAAAATAGCCAGTGTCAGCCACGCCGGTTTTACGTTCGGCATGACGATGGACCAGAAGATCTTCCACTCCGTAGCGCCGTCCAGTCTCGCCGACTCCATCAGGGAATCCGGCAGCTGCTCCATAAACTGTTTCATCAGGTAAAGACCCATACCGAAGGAAAATGCCGGTAAGATCAGCGCTGCGTAGGTGTTGTTGATGTGCAGCCAGCTGATGATGAGGTACTGCGGGATCTGGGTTACTGTCCAGGAGAACATCATGGACAGCACGACCATGTTAAAAAGTGTTTTCTTTCCCGGGAACGTGTGCTTGGCAAGCGGATACGCCGCCAGCGACGCCAGGATAACGTGACCGACCATACCGCCGCCGGTAATGATGATCGTGTTAAATATGTATCTGGAAAAAGGCACCCACGAATTGTTCATCAGCACGAACAGATCCGAGAAGTTTTCCAGCGTAGGATTTCTTACAAAGATTTTCGGCGGGAACTGGTAGATCTCATCGAGCGGCTTCAGCGCGTTGTTGACGATCATAATGAGCGGCAGCGCCATAAAGATTCCGCAGATGAACATCAGGAAGAACAAAATACCATTTCCTGCCATGGAGCGATTGAGCTTTTTCTCCCGCGGTCTGCGCGAGAACAGTTTCTTCTTTGCCATTATTCACCAACCCTCCCCAGTATTTTCTGAACGAGCTTGTTCGTACCTACCATAAGGAGGAACAGCACGGTCGCGATCGCCGACGCATAACCCATATCAAATCGGGTGGAACCGTAGTCCAAAAGGTGCGTTACAACGGTCGCTCCGGCGTAGTTGACGGAAGGATTTCCTGCTAACTGGATCGAAATATCCGCTACTGCAAAGGACTGGGTGATCTGCATTACCGCACCGAACATCAGCTGCGGCTTCATGGAAGGAAGCGTCACATACCAAAGCTCCTGCCAGCGGTTCTTCACGCCATCCAGCGCAGCCGCCTCGTACAGACTCTTGTCTACGGTCTGCAGACCGGCGATAAAGGAAAGGAAGCCGGTTCCAAGCGACAGCCAGAGCTGTACCACAATCAGCACCGGGAGCACATACTGCTCCGTCTTCATCCAGAGGATCGGCTCGTCGAGCAGTCCCAGCTTGATCAGGATACCGTTCAGATAACCGTAACGGTCACCGGTAAGGATCAGGTTCCATACCATGTAGGCGTTTCCACAGATACTCGGCGCATAGAAGATCAACGTCAGGAATGCACGGAACTTTCCGGAAAACTCATTGATGATCCATGCGAACAAAAGACACAGGATGTAGCTGACCGGTCCTGTAACCACCGCGAAGATCAGCGTGTTTTTCAGGGAGATCAGGAAAATATCATCCTCCAGAAACAGTTTCACATAATTCTGCCAGCCGATAAAAGTCGGCATTTCCAGCATATTGAAATAAGTAAAGCTCAGTCCGATGGAAACCAGCACCGGAAGTACCGTAAACAGGAAAAACAGAATGAAGTACGGCGCCAGCATCAAATAGATGGATCGGTTTCTCGCGATCTGATAGCTGAGCTTTCTCTGCTTTTTGTTGATTTCCAAAAGTTCTGTAGACGGCTCTACTGTTTTGCTCTTTCCGCTCATATCTGACCTCCTTTCTAGTCCTGTGCGATCGGCAGTCCAAGTTCCTGCCGTTTATAGTCGATCTCCGCGTTGATGTAGATTACCTTATCCATCAATTCCTCTCTCGGGGACGCGGTGTCTGTCTCTGTTGTCACTGTGTAGAATGCGTTGTTGATGTTACGCCAGGAATAATATCCTCCGGGAACCTGCGGGATTCCCTTGACCCACTGGAAGGCTTCATCCAGCGCTTCGTAGTCGTCCACCGGCCACGGCATATTGGAAAAGGCTTCCAGGTTTGCCGTAGGTACACGGGCTGCGGAGCCCATCAGCGATTCCATCTCCCGTCCGTAGCTTACCTGCACATCTGCTGACGTCCACCATTTCAGGAATTCCCAGCACTCCTGCGGGTACTTCGTGTCTGCCATGATGATGCTTGCCAGACCGGTGCATCCTGTGCTGTGGTCTATCGTCCCATCCTCCTGAACGGTTCCCGGAACCGGAGCGAAGCTCCACAGTCCCGCGATATCCGGTGCGGATACGACCAGGTTGTTGTACACCGTGTAATCCGCGATCACGATCGGACACTCACCGGTTCGGAAGCGTTCTTCCACGCTCGTCTCCTTATCCAGCTTATAATCTGTATAAAATTCACAGTATTCCTTAAAGGTGTTTACTGCGATGTCGGAATCCAGACTGGATCTGGAACCGTCTTCGTTATAATACTCGCCGCCGTTCTGGTACAGCAGCATCGCGTAGATCTGTTCACTCGGCAGCATACCAAATTCCATCTGGTTCTTGGCAAGCACCGCCATCGCTACCTTCACATCGTCCCAGGTCTCCGGAACTTCCAGTCCCAGCTCTGCCAGAATATCTTTCCGGTAGAACATGACCGGGAAGGTCGTCGTCTCCGGCAGACCATAGGTGGCGCCGTCAAACTGGAAGGGCACCATCGCCGCGTCGGAGAAGCGTCCCATCACTTCGTCCAGATCCTCAAACTGACTCAGATCCAGCACCGCGTTGCGGACACCATAGTTGACCGGCGTGTCATTTCCTGTATTCAGGACCGCTCCGGCAATACCGTTCGTGTTGGCAACCTGGATCGCCACATCCGGTCCTTCTCCCGCCAGCTCGGCACGGAGCAGAGTGTTCATATCGACAAGCTGTACGTTGACGTTGATCCCGTAGGTGTTCGTGAATGTCTCGTCGATCATCGACTTGATAACGTTCGCCTGATCCCTTCCGGAGCCGATCCAAAGCGTCAGCGTCGCGTTATCGTCCTCGTCCTCCGCCACATTACCGATCTGGTTGTAATCGATAATAAAGGAGTAGATCAGTCGCCGGCATTCGTAAGCCGCCTTGCTGAAGAACGATGTGTTCTCATAGATTGCGGGCGTATCCGCAGAAGTGATATTGATGCGGTCGATCGCAAGCGGCTGACTGGTGATCGTACTCACCCAGTTACCGCAGGCACGCACGTTGATCTTATAGGAACCGATGACCCTCACGAAGTATTCTTCGTCCTCGATCAGATCATCCAGCTGATCTCTCATGGTAAGGAGCACCGTCAGCTTATCGGAATTGCTTCCTGCCAGCGCCTCCATCGACTCGATGGCTGCCGTGAGCTGATCCCTTACCTGTGTAAGCTCTCCGTTCAGTCCCGGCAGGGAAGCGGCAAGCTGATAATCGCGGTAGGTATCCGGCGAAACACCGGTGATCTTGATAACCTCCCGGTAGATGCTGTTAAGCTGCTGTACGCAGTCCTGTACTTCACTGATGATATCGGAGAAATCACCCAGCACCACTTCCATGCGGATGGTGTGATGTCCCTCCTCTAGATAGAAGGAATACGGCGTTCCGGCATCGTCCGAAAGCACATCCTCCCTCCAGCTCTGCTCATAGTGGAATCCGTAGGCCTCCATCTCCTTAAAAGGCACCTGCCCGTCGATGGAGATTCGTCTCGACACATAGATCCCTCGCACAAAGTTCTGGCAGTCATACAACGATATGTTGTAATACCCGCTTTCCGGCGTGTCGAATTCCCACTCGATCCACTGTCCGACCAGTCTCCAGGAATTTCCGCCGATCGTGTTGTTCAGCAGCTCCTTGGCGCTTGCCGGTGAAACGGACGGGGAGGACTGATCCTGGATCGGATAAAGCATCTGGGAAGATGTTCTCGCTGCGTTCTCTCCTTCGATGGTGATGACTTTTCCGCTCGTTGCCTTTGCTCCGGCTGCATCCCAGTCTGCCTTGACCTGCTCGTAGCTCTTCGCCTCCTCCGCGTTGCCAAGGATCAGCTCGTGGATCAGCATCGGCTCACGCAGGGAAAGAAAGCTGATCGTATGGGTTCCCTTTGTCAGATAGATGGAAAGCGGTGCGGTAATGTACCCCTCGCTGTCGTACGTGTAGGCTGTCACCCACTCCGGAACCTCGATCATGCCCGGTTTGTTATCGTTGCCCTGGTTATCCTTTTCCCAGAGATAGCTCGCAGAACCGTTCACGATGTCTCCCCGCTCTACGTCGTACTGCCAGATCCGGTAGAAATCGATAGCTGCCATCTCGCTGTAGGGAAGCTCTCCGTCCACAAAAATTCCTCTTTCGATATCTGAATTCTTGCCGGCGATCGGATAATATTCCAGAGACAGGTTGTAAAAGCCTTCCTCTGCCACCTCGAACTCAAACTCAGCCAGTGAATTTTCGCTGGTGTATATGCTGTCGCCCGGCATCCCCTCGTAGTCTGTGTAAATGACCGGCTCTGCCTGCGCGTCGCTCTCGTCATACCGTACCAACGCGTCTGCGCCCACCCGGATCTCCGCATCCGGATACTTTGCATCATGGCCCGCAACATATTCCTTATAGCCCGGAACGAAATCGTCGATGGAATACGTGCTCACAATGTCGTCATAGTCATCCATACTCAGATTTGTCATGGCACGGGAATCGATGCCCGATGAATAAAGTGTCGTAATGACCATTCCTGCAGCCAGAATGGTGGATATCACTTTTTTCCCTCTCTCCGTATGTCTCATCTCTTACCTCTTTCTGCGCCTTCTCTCCACGCTTTATTTCCAATCCTTACGTCTCGTCGTACCATTGTTCCTCGCCTTCCTCAGGCTTCGGCATATAGTGATGCAGCGCCTTCTCCATCAGAAAGGTGATCGCCAGACACCACGCGCCCGGCAGCACCAGCGTGCACGCCATCGGCAGTTTATAAAAGAGCAGCCATCCCACAAGCGCCGTTCCCGCCGCTATCAGCAGCGTATAGGGTAAATAGCGCAGGCACATCACAAAGGACAGCTTCACCATCTGCGGCAGTCTCATCTCAAATCTCGACAACACCGGGAACAGATAGATCGCCGTCGCCGCCGTGACGCCGAGAAGCACATCGTACAGCAGCACCGGAAAATTGAGCGTTTCCCCCGCCGCCTGCACCGCAAGGCTTCTGCCAAAGATGAGCGCCGCCACCCACAACAGCAGCAGCACCGTCAGCGCCGCGCCTTTTCCCAGCGTCCGCTTCATCGAACCGAAAAACTCCGGGATGAGAGTCCCCCGATCCTTCCTCACGCATTTCACCGTCACATAGTAAAAGGAAGTGAGGGAGGACGCCGCCGTGACGACCGGCAGACAGCATACCAAAAACAGGATATTGGCTATGATGATCTCTCCCACCTTCGTCAGCGCTCCAAAAAATTTTCCATCGTAGAAAAAAAACTTTCTGATCATAATTATCCGGTCACAACCTTTCCTACTTCGTCAGCTCTTCCCGTATCGGATAGCTTTTCAGATCCGGTACCTCGTCAAGAGTAATGACCGCTTCGTTTTCATAGAACTGTTTCAGCTTTTCTTCCTCTGTGTACTGGTCGCTATAGGTATAGATCGCGATATCCTTCGCCACGAACTCGCCGTTCCAGGTACACCAGAAGCCCCACATCGCTCCGTCCCGGATCGCCAGATCCGGATCGAAGACACAGCCGTTCTCCGAAAGCACTACCATCTTATGCGCCTCTGTGTAATGCACCGCCTCCAGGTATTTGTTGACCTGCGACGTATACACGCGCTCTCCCGGATAAATATCTTCTCCGATGATATCCACATATTCGTCTCCCGGATACCAGTCGGCGTCCTGCCCGTTCCATACCCAGATCAGGTTGTTCAGTCCGTATTCGTTCGTCATTTTGTCATAGAGCAGGATGTACAGCTTCTTGTAGGCGTCCGCTCCGGAAGCTCCCCACCAGAACCAGCCGCCGCTCGCCTCATGGAGCGGTCTCCAAAGAACCGGAACGCCCGCTTCCTGCAGGATCTTTAGCTGGCTTGCGATCGCGTCAATGTCCTTCATCAGAAGATCGTAGCCTTCCTGGTCCTCGCCGTTCATGATCTTCGCCAGATCGATATTGGTCGATTCCGTATAGAATCCGCTGTACCACTGTCCCGTCAGATATTTGGACGGTGCGTTCCAGTGCCAGCAGAAGGTGACGATCCCGCCGTCCTTCCAGAACTGCATCGCCAGGTCGGTCGAATGTCCAACGCTTCCGTTTTCCACCCGTGACGGCGTATATTCCATAAAATCAAGTCCCAGAACCGCCGGCGTTTTGTCCGTAGCCTTTTTGATCACCTGAAATTCCTTGCCAAACTCGCCGGTGTCGCAATACTGTCCCGACAGGATCTTCGTTCCATAGTTGTCACAGAGATAACTCATCAGACGCTTTGTCGCCTCGTCCGCATTCGGATTTGCAAGCACGGCGGACGCCTCATAGATCGAAGGATCGATCGGCTGCGCCGTTGCCACCTCTAATTTATCCAGATCGATCCACCCCCAATACTTTTCAAGTCGTATCTCATGCCCGCCCTCGGTCAGATACACTCTGCTTACGGTGGACTTTGCGAAATCTCCCGCCTCCGTCACAACCGTCCCCAGCGACTCTCCATCGAGATACACGTAATTCTCTTTATAATCTGTACTTGCCGTATAAAAATCCAGATCGTAGAACCCATCCTTTGGAGAAGCGACGGTAAACACGCACGCGTCGCCGTCCTGCTCAAAGCCTGTCGCGTATCCTTCGCCGCTGTAACCGGTTCTCGTCGCATCTGTATGTACCTTTCCGACCAGCGCGGCGTCCTCCGCCTCGCAGCTTGCCACGATCTCCGGCTTAAAGCTCTGCAGTTCTTCTTTTGCCAACTCCGATTCCTCCGTCTTTTGTGCACAGCCGGTCAGGCTCCCCGCCAGCATCAGCGCCGCCAGCAGACGGATTTTCCCTTTTCCACCTCTCATAAAGTCCCTCTATCCTGCATCCGGTCTTTTTCCCGGTCCTCTCACAATGGCTAAATTAGTTTTGTGTGCATCTTAATTTGTTACTTAATAGTTATTCTGCTAATTTTATTCTTTTAAACCTTATTTATTAACTTAATTATAAGTTAATCATGCAATTAATTCAATGTATTTACCGATTTTATTGTCACTTTGGTATATTATAACGATTTTATTCTTATGTTTTTGTGCAAAATGGCAGATAAGCCATCTCATTTGGGTTTATCTGCCACTTTCATTTTTTAAGTATAATTATCTTTTATTAATCAATATTCAAGATCTAGGCTTCTATCCTGCGCACGCTGTCCTTGATGACCAGATGTCCTTCCACGATATGAATTCCATGATTTTGTCCTCTGCCCGACATCTTTTCCAGAAGGACGCCCACCGCGCACCGCGCCATCTCCGCCAGATCGACCTCGTAGGTCGTGATCCCCACCTCGCAGATGCCCGGGTATATGTAATCGTCATAGCCGACCACCGAAATATCCTCCGGCACGCGGTACCCCATCCGGCCGAGCTTGTTGATCAGCTTTCCCGCCGTCAGATCGCAGTTGCACATAAATGCGGTCGGCATCTCCTCCGGAAGCTGCAGCAGATTCTCCTCATCAATATAGCCGCTGGTCAGATCCCGGTCGTCGATCTGCCACTCGCTGCGGATCGGGATCCCGTGCTCCATCAGCGACTTGGTGTAACCCAGATACCGGTCCGTGATGGAGGTCGTCGCCAGCAACGTTCCCACATAGGCAATCTTCCGGTGCCCCATCCCGATCAGATAGTTGGCAAGCTGGTACGCCCCGTAGAAGCTGTCCGATACGACCGCATCCGCCTCAAGCTCCTCATCCGTGAAGTCCATATAGACAAGCGGCGCCGTTGTATTCTGCCTGATATAAGAAAGGAAATCGTCCGTCATCTTGCCAAGCACAATGATCCCGTCCACCTTCTGCTCGCGGATGAGCTTGGGAAGCTCCATTTCTCCGGCCATCTGCCTTCCTACCACCTCCATGAGGGTAAAGCACCCCCACTCCATGGCTCTGGTCGCCACCTGCTGGTACATCTGCCAGTAGAAGGAATCGTATTTGTCCAGATAGCTTTCTTCGATCAGCAGTCCGATATTATAACTCTTGCGCGCCGCGCTCTTCTTCGTCTTTGCCGCCGGCACATACCCCATCTCGTCTGCCAGCTGCTTGATCTTACGGCGCATCTCTTCACTGACACCCTTTTGTCCCGTCAGCGCCTTAGACACCGTCACCGTGCTTACGCCGACCTTTTTTGCAATATCTGCCAGTTTTACTGCCTTTGCCATATTGACCTCCAAATTAAACCGTAAATCTCTTTCTTATATTCATTATACAAGATTAAGCTAATTTTTTATATTAAAAAAACCTACAAATTAGCTAAGTAAAATTTGTAGGTTTTAGCCAAGTGAATTTTTATATAAAGTAAACTGCCGGATCAGATACACTTCCCTTTAAACACAACAAATCCCCGGCGTTTCCACCGGGGATCCTGGATCAAATTATCTGTCTGATAACCTGTTCCTGCGCTTATGCAGGATTACTCTGCGTCAGACTCGGTATACTGTACTGCGAGATCGGAGATAGTTCCGTCTGCAAGCATTGCCTCGATAGCTGTGTTGATCTTGTCAAGAAGAGCGGTGTTGCCTTTCTTTACAGCGATCGCATACTCTTCGGAAGCAAATGCGGAAGGATCTTCTACGATCTTCAGACCTTCGTTGTCGCCTACATACTTCTGAGCAGTTGCGGAATCGATAACAACTACATCACACTTGCCGTTTGCAAGCTCCATAACGGCCTCAGTTCCCTTCTTGAATGCCTCGTAATCATATCCCATATCCTTTACGCAGACCTCACCGGTGTATCCCTGTACTACGCAGATCTTCTTGTCTGCCATATCTGCTGCGGTTGCGATATCGGAATCCTCTCTCACGATCATAACCTGGGTTGCTGTGTAGTAAGGAGTAGAGAAGTCTACTGCCTCTTTTCTTTCATCGGTCACGGTCATACCTGCGATAACTGCGTCGATCTGTCCGTTCTGAAGCGCTACCAGAAGAGAGTCGAACTCCATGCTCTCCATTGCAGCTTCCATACCATTCTGCTCAGCGATCTGCTTTGCGATAGCCATATCGATACCGTCGAACTCATCAATCACACCGTTTGCTGTGATGAACTCAAACGGAGGGAACTCCGGATTCGTAGCGAAGGTGATCACACCGTCCTTTACCGTCTCCAGCGCTGCCTCGTCAGTTGTCTCCTCTGTTGCGGCATCCTCCGCCTCTGCAGCAGCCTCATCAGCGACCTCTGTCTCTTCCTCTGCTGTTGCTTCCAGTTCCTCCGTTGCAGCTTCCTCTACGGCTGTCTCTGCTGCCGTATCTGCTGTGCTGCCGCAGCCTGCCAGTACGCCTGCGGTCATTACTGTGGCAAGTACCATTGCCAATACCTTTTTCTTCATAATATTCTCCTCCTGTTTCTTAACTCTATTTTCATCCGCAGCTCCCCACTCATAAAGAGCCGGAATGCTCCGGTCGAAAATCAATCCGATCCTTCCCTCCCGGTCTTTTCAGACCGCAGGCGCTCCATTTACAGCACCTTGCTCAGGAAGTTTTTGGTTCTTTCATTCTGCGGATTGCCGAACACTTCCTCCGGCGTACCGCTCTCCATGACGATTCCCTGGTCGATGAACAGCACCCTCGATGCGACCTCTCTCGCGAATCCCATCTCATGTGTCACGATCACCATCGTCATACCAGACTTGGCAAGATCCTTCATAACATCCAGAACCTCTCCTACCATCTCCGGATCCAGTGCCGAGGTCGGCTCGTCAAAAAGCATGATCTCCGGGTCCATCGCAAGCGCTCTCGCGATCGCTACACGCTGCTTCTGTCCTCCGGAAAGCTGTGCCGGATAGGCGTCCGCCTTCTCCTCCAGGTTTACCCGCTTGAGCAGCTCCCTGCCGCGCGCCACCGCCTGTTCCTTTGTCATCTTCTTGAGCAGTACCGGCGCGAGCGTGATATTGTCCATGATCGTCAGATGCGGGAAAAGATTGAACTGTTGGAAAACCATTCCCATCTTCTGTCTGACGCGGTTCACATCGATCTTTGGATCGGTGATCAGCTCATCGTCCACATAGATCTCTCCGTCTGTCACTTCCTCGAGCAGATTCAGACACCGCAGAAAGGTGCTCTTACCGGAACCGGATGGTCCGATCACTACGACGACCTCTCCCTGGCTGACATGCTCGTCAATTCCGTTTAGCACGGATAAATCACCAAATTTTTTATGCAGATTTTTTACTTTGATCATTGTGCAATCCCCATTCCTGCGCGGTCCGCGCTTCGCAAATTGAAGGTTTTCTATCTCGCATCCGACTTTCTGAGACGGTACTCGATCCTGCCGAGCAGCAGCGTGAGTATCTTAATAAGTACATAGTAGATCACTGCCGTTCCGATCAGCGGTGCAAATGCGATAAAGGTCGCGCTCTTGATGAAGTCGCCCGCCTTCTGGATGTCCATCAGTCCCACGTAGCCGACGATCGCCGTCTCCTTGATGAGCACGATAAACTCGTTGCACAGCGCCGGGAAGATATTCTTGACCGCCTGCGGGATCACGATCCTCGTCATCGTCTGGAATGCACTCAGTCCGAGCGATCTTCCTGCCTCTGTCTGTCCCTTGTCGATGGAAAGGATACCCGCGCGGATGATCTCCGACACATACGCGCCGGAATTGATACCAAACGCGATCGCGGCAATGATCCATTTATCCAGGTTCACCGAAGCAAAGATGACGAAATAGATGATCATAAGCTGTGTAACCGAAGGGGTTCCACGGATAATATCGGTATACAGGCCTCCCAGAAAACGAGGTAGCTTCTTCTTCGAAAGATTGCACATCGCGATCAGCATACCGATCAGGATACCGAGCACGATCGCCAGAAGCGACACCTTGATCGTCACCCCGATACCGCTCAAAAGCAGCTTGTACCGGTCTTCTTTAATAAAACATTTATAAAAGGTATCCGCAAAGTTCGCCGTCCATTCGCTAAACCAGTTCATTCCTCATTTTCCTTTCAAAAGCCTGTGCATTTGTATGGGTTTGTGTATAACCATTCCGTTCTGTTTCTTACCGGTAGCTATTTTATCACATATTCCGGCAAGTTAAAAGTATAAATATACATACAATTTGCTAAATTATAACAATGCGTCCTTTTTACTCCTCGCGAAACCGCACCGTGCCGGTTGCGGGATCCATCGACTCCACGATCGCAAGGGACTCTAACTGGTAACCCAGGTTGCGGATGATCTGTCCGCCGGTCTGGAAGCCCTTTTCCACGGCGATACCGATTCCTTCCACCTGACCGCCCGACTGGTTGACGATCGAGATCAGTCCCTGCAGGGCGCAGCCGTTTGCGAGAAAGTCGTCGATGATCAGCACGTGATCCTCCGGCCCTAAGAACTTCTTAGACACGATCACCTGATTCTTGCACTTGTGCGTGAAGGATTCCACCTCCGCCACATACATGTCACCGTCGATGTTGACGCTCTGATGTTTCTTTGCAAAAACCACCGGAACGCCGAAATGCTGTGCGGCGATGCAGGCAATGCCGATGCCGGATGCCTCTATCGTAACGATCTTGTTGATCGTCTTGTCCGCGAAACGCTTTTTCCACTCTTTTCCCATCTCCTCAAAAAGCGCGATGTCCATCTGGTGGTTCAAAAAGCTGTCGACCTTAAGCACATTTCCTTCCTTTACAATGCCGTCCTTTAAGATTCTCTCCTCTAAGAAATTCATTGGTATCCTCCCTCTCCCTGTCTTTTGTTTTCTATACCCTTTTTCCGAAAAACATATACCTTGATTTTAATGCAAAAGGCCCTGAATCATCAAGGCCTTCCTTTAACACTTATCGCTTTTTTCAAGCGTCCTTATTTAACTGTAACAGATGTGATGTGCGGGTTTACTCCCTCATACCAGTACAGGAAACCTTCCATATCTACGGTATCGCCGACTTTCAGGTTCTTTACTGCATTGTATACATCGGATGTTGCGTCGCAAAGATAAGACTCTACTGTGAAGGTATAGGTCTGTCCGTTGCTGGAAACGTTGAAGTACAGGTCGTCTCCGTCGGAACCGGAGCCATCCCAGTTGTACAGATAAGCTGCGCCGTCGCCTGCATCTTCTACTGTCATATCCTTAAATGCTACAAACTGATTCTGATAGTTGATCAGATCGTCGCTGCCGAGCTTGTCTGTTACGTCGAGCGCTTCTGCGATGTAGCTGCCATCCTCGATCTCATAAGTTGCGTCGATGATCTCAACCTCGCCTGACCACTCGGATTTGTATCCGGTCACTTTGATCTTTGTACCCTGTGTGAGCTTGTCGTACTCTTCCTGTGTACAAGGCATATTGTAAATGAAGTAAGCTCCGTCCTCATCCTGTGTATAGAAGGTTGCCTTACCCTGACCGTCCTCTTCCCACCAGGACTGCTTTGCCTGAACATAAGTCTCTACTACAACCTCTGTCTCAAGCTCTGCTGCAACATACTCGTCATAGGTCATAACGCCCTCAGACTTCTCTCCTGCTACTGCCTCTTCTGTCTCAGTCTCCTCAGCGGCAGCTGTCTCCTGCTCTGCTGCGTCCTCTGTCTCTGTGGTTTCTGCCTCTGCTGTCTCAGCGTCCGCCTCCACAGTGTCTGCTGCAACCGTCTCTGTCTCAGCCGTCTTCTCCTCAGTGGATCCACATGCGGCAAGTGAGAAGGTCATTGCACCTGTCAAAAGAACTGCGATAAACTTTTTCATAATACTACTGCTCCTTTCATCTTCTCCTCATAAAGATTGTAAAGCTGTTATAAAACTTCGTAGTAATTGTACTCACAAATTCCAAATAAATCAATGTTTTTTTATCTTTTTCTGTTTTTTGCATCCCACAGGACATAGATCAGGATGCCCGCCCACACCACGGCAAGCGTTACGAGCAGCGCTACCGCCGTCCCCGGAAGCGGTCCGAGATCCTGCTTGCCGCCCGCCGACGTGCCGCCCTGTCCCAGACGGTACAGCGCCGTGACGTCCTGATAGAGTGCGTCGATGTAGGCGTCGTCAACCGTTTCCTTCCGGCGCTCCGACTTGACCACATTCTCGATAAGCTGCCCCGCCGCGTCTCTCAGCGAAGCCGATCCGTTGAACACCGGCGTCACAAAAGTATCTCCAATATGATCCAGCATCAGCTCCGACGCCTTGATTTTCACCTCGTAATGCTCCCGGTCATCCTCCCCGCACCTTGCCAGATAATCCTGATACTGGTCAGATTCCTGCGCCTTGGAGGTGACAGGGATATACCCTTCCGTCTCCGCATACGCCGTCTGCACCCCGTCCGTGAGCAGATACTGCGCAAACAGCCAGGACGCGAGCACCTCCTGTGGATCCTTCTTATTAAAAAGGCAGACGGAAGGCCCCTGCGAGATCATCTGCGGGTGCTCCGGATCAAACTGCGGCACCATCATGACCTCCGTCTCAAAGTCCACCAGCTTGTCCTCGCTGATGTCGGAAAGCGGCGCATCCGTTCCCATCCACGTCGCCCCCGCCGTCGAATCCACAGCGAAGATACACTGTCCCGCGTTCAGGAAGTTCGCCGGATAGCTGGAGATCTTGAAGGTGGAAAACGCCCTGCTCCCCGCGTGCTCCCCGATCGTGTGCAAAAGCTCTCTGGTCGTATCATTGAACAGAAGGATATTTCCCTGATCGTCCGAATACCCTGCGCCCTGCTGACGGAGCATCTGGATCATCATATTGTCTGTCGATTTATAGATAAACGGGATCAGCACCTCCTGACCGTTCACCGCAAAATTGCCGTCGGCATCCTTCTCCATCGCCTTCTCCGACACTTCCCATACAAAATCCCAGGTCAGAGTCTCCGGAAGCGTATAGCCAAGCTTTTCCACATATGTCTTGTTTACATAACACGCCTCTGTGGAGCGCATATAGGGAATCGCATAATAGTGATCCCCGATCATCCCCTCCTCCAAGAACTGCGGAATAATTTCCTCTTTTCGCACCCCCTCATACCGCACCTGGCTGCCGCCAAGACCGTAGCTTTCGTCCGCAAACAGATCGTCCAACGGGACCACCACATGATTGCCGGTCAGATAGGTCGCAATGTGATCCGGGTAGGTGATGCAGACATTCGGCGTCGTGTCCGTCGCGATATTGGTGATGACATCGTTGTAGATATCCCCGTAATTCGTGTACAGCCGCAGGTTCACATGGATATTCGGGTATACCTCTTCAAAGCCACGGATCGTCTGCTCATAGATCGCCGTCTGCGTCTTGTTGGTATCGTTCTTGGCCCAGAACGTGATCTCGTAGTCCCTCGACTCATCAAATGTATCCGGGACGGCAAACTCCTCCGTTCCCTTCGCCCCATGGCACCCGGTAAGCGCCGTGCACCCTGCCAGCAGCATTGCCGCGGCAAGTCCTGCTTTCTTTTTGTATCCGTCTATGCGGCTTTGCGCCTGCCGCCGCAGGCTGCCGCCGTCCCAACCGTATTTTCGCATCAGCCCTTCGTTCCTCCTCTTGACACACCTTCCATGATCTTATCCCGAAACAGCAGAAACAGGACGATCAGTGGCACGGATATCACGACCACCGCCGCCATCATCGCCGGTATATTTTCCCTTCCGAAGCCGTTTTCCCGGATCTCCTGGATCCCGTTCGACACCAGATAGTAATTTTCATCGTCTGTTACAAGACGCGGCCATACATAGGAATTCCAGCACTCGATGATCTTCAGGATCGCGATCGTGATCAGCGTCGGCCGGCAGATCGGCATCATCACCTTCGCCAGATATTTCAGATCCGAGGTTCCGTCCACCTTCGCCGCATAGTACAGCGAATCCGGCACCTGCGCGAAATTTTCTTTCAGCAGATAGATATAGAATACCGAGGTGACGGACGGCAGGATCAGACCGGTGAACGTGTTGCGCAGTCCCAGGTTCGTGACCGTCGCATAGTTCGTGATGATGACCAGCTCATTCGGTATCATCATCAGGGAAAGGAACAGGGTAAATACCAGATTTCTTCCCCTGAACTCCAGTCTGGCGAACGCGTACGCAGCCAACGTGATCACCACCATCATGATCGCCGTTGTCGCCAGCGTGAACACCAGCGTGTTGAACAGGTATTTTCCAAGAGGCACCGCCGCAAAGGCGTCCACATAGTTTTGCAAGGTAGGCGAAAGCGTAAAGAACGCAGGCTTCCGCTCCGCATTGTACTGGCTGTAGCTCTTCACCGAGGTCAGGATCATCCAATAGAACGGAAACAGCACGATCAGCGCCCAGAGCGCGAGCAGTACATAGGTCACGGTCTTTTTTGCCCGTTCGCCGGGCTGCGTCTTGTTATTCTTTTTCATATGACTGGCTGTGCTAGACATCTTCATCCTCTTTTCTGGTCATGTGTATATAGTCTTACGATTTCCGCTTTTTAATAGTGCACGTGTTTCCGGCTTACCAGCAGGTTGATACAGGTGATCGTCAGCACGATCACAAACAGAAGGATCGCCGCCGCAGACGCGTAGGAAGGATAGCCGCCGCTGTCTCCGTAAAGCATATCATAGACATACCCGACGATCGTATTCATCTCCGCAGCGTTCAGATCCGTGCCGAACAGAGCGACTGCGTCGCTGTATTCCTTGAACGCGCCGATAAAGCCTGTGATGACAAGATAAAAAATAGTAGGGGAAATCATAGGAAGCGTGATCTTCCTGAAAATACGAAATGCAGAAGTACCATCCACTCTCGCCGCATTGTAGTAGCTCTGATCCACCGACGCCAGTGCGCTGGTCAGCAGCAGGATCTTAAACGGCATGACGATCCAGATGATATACAGACACATGACAAGCATCTTCGCCCAGTATGGCCCGTCAATGAAATCGACCGGCCCCGCCCCGAACCAGGCGAGCAGCAGATTGACCATGCCGTCTGTGTATGCGGTTTTCTTAAAAAGCACCATAAAAACCAGACCAACCGCGAGTGTGTTGGTTACATAGGGCAGAAAATAGACGGTCTGAAACAGCTTCCGCAGAGGCTTGATCGAGCTGAGTCCCACGGAGATCAACAGCGCGACGCCCGTAGAAAGCGGCACGGTGATAATGACCATCAGGAATGTATTCTTCAATGCCTGCAGGAAATACGGATCATGCAGCACATAGGAGAAGTTGTACATTCCCACATCAAAATAGGTCTGCGATGCAAAGTTGTACCCCTCCTCGAAGGAGTACACAAACACATCGATCAGCGGATATACCATAAAGAAACCGAGAAACAATATCGCCGGCAGCAGATACAGCCAGCCCTTGCTTTGCCTGTTTTTCATTGTTACCTCCATGTCCGGACAGCTTCCCCTGGAAGTCCCGGTGCGTCTTTCAGACTTTATCTCCATACTTGATCGTGTTGACCAGCGATTTGATCCGGCTGACATTCATATACAGCGTATCCTCGCTGATATGCTTATCCGAAAGCGCCTGCAGGATCCCCGGCTTTGCCTCCGAAGCGATCACGATCGTATCGATGAACCGGCGGATGTCCAGTTCCTCGTTTTCCATGATCTTCTCAAAGGAGCACTCATCCCTTCCCCAGAGAAGAAAGAGCCCCTTCTGCATATACAGACGGTCAAACTGCTGCGTCGCGTCGATAAAGATCGGCATATCTACGCCCTTATCGCCCATCATGGTCGATTCCTTATCGATATACTTCTGCAGCCATTCATAGAGGAACTGGTTGTTGCGGATCACCTGGCTGGACAGCTTTCCCCGCTCCTTCAGCATCTTTTCGTAGCGGCTCTTGTTAAAGATAAAGACCTTTCCGTCACAGTCCACATAGCGCCCTTTGGCGTCATGGCACGCAAAAAACAGCGCCACATCGAAGGAGTAGGAAAAATCCAGCATCCGCGTGGGAAGCGCAAAGTGCTGCGCGATCTCGATACAGGTCAGCTCGTCAAAATCAAACAGACGCTTCATCTCATCCACGAAACGGAACATCTGCGCATCCGCCGTGTGGATATGATCCCCTCGCAGTCCCGACGGGATCAGCACAAAATCGCTCCGCGCCTGTCCGCGGAACACGATCACATCGCCCCGCCCGTCCAGTGCGTGCATATATTCATCATAGGAAGTTACCTTATTCATGACTGCCCTCCCCTGACCGGGGATTGCTTGTACCTGCAGGCATCTTTCCGTCCTTGTTTTCAAAATAGATCCTCTCTTCCGTCTCCTCCGAGAACAGAAGCACCTTGTTCGGCTTCAGGGCAAAACGTACCTGCTCCTTCGAGGTGTCCACACGGTTCTCCGCATTGATGATCGAGCGGATCGCTTTCGCCTCGCAGTCCGGGTGCGTTGAGACCACGCTGATGTCGCGCCCCATCACTTCCACGCCGGACAGATTGCAGACAAGCGGGCCGTCCTCCTGCAGAACGAAGCCCTCCGGACGGATTCCGACCGTCACCTCCTGATCGGCCACTTTTCCGGTATACAGCACCGGCTGGTTTCCGATACAGAGCCATTCCTTTTCCACCCTGCCCCGGAACACGTTGATCGGCGGCGTTCCCAGAAATTTTGCCACAAACAGATTGACCGGATCGTCGTAAACATCCTGCGGTTTTCCGATCTGCTGCACCGTTCCGTCCTTCATAACGACGATCTCGTCCGAAATGCTCATCGCCTCTTCCTGATCGTGCGTCACGAACACGGTCGTAATGCCCGTCTCGCGCTGGATCCTGCGGATCTCCTCCCGCGTCTGCAGACGCAGTCTCGCATCCAGATTGGACAACGGCTCATCCAACAGGAGCACCCTCGGCATCTTCACCATGGCTCTGGCGATCGCCACACGCTGCTGCTGCCCACCGGACAACTCACTCGGTCTGCGCTCCAGCAATCCTTCGATCTGTACCAGCTTCGCCGCCTCAAGCGCCTTCTCGTCCATCTGCTCCTTCGTGAGCTTCTCCGCCCCTTTCAGATTTTGCAGAGGGAAGATGATATTCTGCTTAACAGTCAGGTGCGGATACAGCGCGTAATTCTGGAATACCACGCCAACGCCGCGCTTTTCCGGGGGCAGATCCGTCACATCCTCGTCTCCGAACAGGATCCTTCCCTCGGTCGGCTCCTGCAGACCACATATCATAAACAGGGTGGTGCTCTTTCCACAGCCGGACGGCCCGAGCAGTCCCACCAGCTTTCCATCCGGGATCTCAAAATTAAAATCATTTACCGCGATGACGTCCTCGCCGCCCTTCCGGTTACGGTTCGGGAATCGCTTCGTGAGATTTTGTAATACAACCTTCATATGCTTGTCCTTTACTCTCTCCTTGCCTACTGCTTTCTCATCGACTTGATTTTAGCACATTTTCCCACGCGCTACAATGCCGCCTCAAAAAGTCAGAGCGTCTGTGTTATGCAAATCCGGGCGTCTGTGTTAAAATATGTGTAGCTGTCCAGAGCCCTATAATCTGACTTCCGCTCATGTCTGCATGAATACAGAATGTCAAAATCACGCAGTGAAGCGACCACATGAGCAAATGCAAAGCTGCCTGACAACGGCTTTGCGAATGGGGTTATGAATAGCTACGAATAGCAATGAATGCCGATAAATAACTTGATATATGCAGAAATGAGGATACTATGAAAAAATACCTGGCGCCCATGGAAGGGATCACCACATTTGTATATAGGAACGCCTTACAGCACTATTACGGTGGCATTGACAAATATTTCACACCGTTTCTCTGTAATAAGAAGCTGGACTATAAGGACAAGAACGACGTCACACCGGAAAACAACGACAAGCTGTATGTCGTGCCGCAGATCCTGACCAACCAGGCGGACGTATTCCTCTCCATCGCAAGACAGTTAGAGGACCGCGGCTACCGGGAAGTGAATCTGAATCTCGGCTGTCCTTCCGGCACCGTTACTGCCAAGAAGCGCGGCGCAGGCTTCCTTGCCGTGCCCGACCTTCTGGACGCCTTTCTTTATGAGATCTTTGAAAAATGTCCGCTTGCCATCTCCATCAAGACGCGCATCGGCACAGAGTCCCTGGAAGAATGGGAACCGCTCTGCCGGATCTATGCAAAATATCCCCTGAAAGAGCTGATCATCCACACAAGACTCCTGAAGGAATACTATAAAGGCGGCACCCACCCGCAGGCCTTCGCACAGGCGGCAGACATTCTTTCTGTCCCTCTGTGCTACAACGGCGATCTCTTTTCCACCGATGCGGTCACGAACCTGGAGCAGGAACTGTCCGCGTCGTCAGCCGCTCCTGCCGCCGTCATGCTCGGACGCGGCATCATCGCCGATCCATCACTGGCGCAGAAGCTCGGCTCTGCCGAACTTTCCGGCAGTTTTGCCGATTCTGCTGACGCCGGGCGTGCTTCCTCGTCAAACCCCGGATCGATACAGACCTTCCGCGCTTTTCACGACGAGATCCTGGCAGGGTATGTGGAACTCATGTCCGGCGAGCAGCCGGTTCTCTACCGCATGAAAGAGCTGTGGGCTTATATGGCGCACGCCCCTTTTCTGCGTGACCGGATGCAGCCCGAAAAACTCATCAAAAAAGTCCGCAAGGCAAACCGCCTTGCGGACTATCGAAGCGTCATTTCAGAAATACTCTGACAGATCTTATTTTAATGCGGCAAATCCTCTCTCCAGATCTGCGATAATGTCATCGATATGCTCTGTACCGATGGAGAGACGGATCGTGCTCTGCTTGATTCCCTGATCTTCCAACTCTTCCTCTGTAAGCTGGGAATGTGTCGTTGTCGCCGGATGGATCACCAGACTCTTGACGTCTGCCACGTTGGCAAGCAGTGAGAAGAGCTTTAAGTTGTCGATAAACTTGTGCGCTTCTGCCTGACCGCCCTTGATATCAAAGGTGAAGATGCTTGCGCCGCCGTTCGGGAAATACTTTTCATACAGCGCGTGATCCGGATGATCCGGCAGGGACGGATGGTTCACATGCGCAACCTGCGGATGCTTTGACAGATACTCTACCACCTTCTTGGTGTTCTCTGCATGTCTGTCCAGACGGAGAGACAATGTCTCCACACCCTGTAACAGCAGGAACGCGTTGAACGGAGAAATCGTTGCTCCGGTATCACGAAGAAGGATCGCACGGATATAGGTTACGAAAGCTGCCGGACCGACAGCATCCACAAAGGACACGCCATGGTAGCTCGGGTTCGGCTCTGCGATCGGTGCGTACTTGCCGCTTGCCTTCCAGTCGAATTTACCGGAATCTACGATGATACCGCCCAGAGTTGTTCCGTGTCCACCGATAAACTTGGTAGCGGAATGAACTACGATATCTGCGCCGTGCTCGATCGGACGGATCAGATAAGGCGTTCCAAATGTATTGTCAATAACTAACGGAAGTCCATGCTTATGTGCGATCGCTGCGATCGCGTCGATATCGGGAATATCGCTGTTCGGATTGCCGAGTGTCTCCAGATAAACAGCCTTTGTGTTATCCTGGATCGCTCCCTCCAGCTCTTCCAGATTGTGTGCATCCACGAAGGTTGTCGTGATACCGTATCTCGGAAGTGTATGTGCCAGCAGGTTGTAGCTGCCGCCGTAAATAGTCTTCTGTGCAACGATGTGCTCGCCTGCTCCTGCAAGCGCCTGGATCGTGTAGTCGATCGCTGCTGCTCCGGATGCCAGTGCCAGCGCTGCCACACCGCCTTCAAGAGCTGCAATTCTCTTTTCCAGTACGTCCTGTGTGGAGTTGGTCAGACGTCCGTAAATATTTCCTGCATCTGCAAGTCCGAATCTTGCTGCCGCATGTGCGGAATTTTTGAATACATAAGAGGTCGTCTGGTAAATCGGTACGGCTCTGGAATCGGTAACCGGATCCGGCTCTTCCTGTCCTACGTGTAACTGTAATGTTTCAAATCTGTAATCGCTCATTATAATATCCTCCATTATCTCTGTGTTGTTTTATTCTGGTTGTCTGTTATCTTTCTTCATTTCGGCTGCGGACGGATCCGCCCTTTGTTTTCTCCCGAACAACTGACCAGAACCTTGATCTGCGAATCTATCGTCTGATCATCTCTCCTGCCCGGGAGCCGGACATTCGATTACAGCACATGACATTTTTTTGAAAGGATGTTAAATGATATCCCATGATCGTTCTCCTCTTGTCTTTTGCCGCTCTGTAAAAGCTGGTTTGTTTTGTTTATGGTTGAACTATACCATGGTATTCCTAGTATGTCAATAGGGTTTATATGCATTTTTTAAATTTTATTGCAAGAACCGCTCCAGCTCCTCTTTCATCCCGGCAAACTGTCTTCGCGTGACGGGATTATCCGTTTCGTGTGCGAGCAGCTTCCAGATAAAGTCCTGCTCCTTGACAATTCGGAGGCTTTCCGGGAACACCAGCTCAAATACAAGGGAGCAATGCCCCGCCACATGATCTACCGAGGTTTTCTTCAGAGAACGCAGTACCGCGTGGTGCTTGTAAAAACTCTGCAATACTTCCTCCGATATCTCATCGTTCCGCAGCTTTTCCGTGGTGGTATTGTAGATCTCCTCCAGTGGAAAATCCACGTTGACCTTGAGAATATCGATCTTATCCGCATCCCGCAGGATGTTGGCAAACCGCCGCGTCCGCTCGTCCAGATCCTCCGGCAGACGGTACGCGCTGTGCCAGCGGACCGCCGTCTCGATCAGCGTATCTTCATCCGCCTCCTGCACATAATCTCTGATACGGCCTTCCTGAAACAGAATGTCCGCTCCCAGCACGGCGTGATCCACAGACTGCGCATCCACAAACGTATGAAACCTCCGGAGCTGCTCAAAACGCCCGACATCATGCAGCATCCCCAGCAGCCATGCAAGTCTCTGTTCATACTCTGCCATTTTCTCCGACGCCGCGATCCGCTCACACAGGTCTGCCACGCGGTAGGTGTGCTCTACCTTGAGCCGCACCTTGTCGTCTGTCAGATCATAGTGATCGGTATACTCATGAAATACGCTTTTAACCTTTTCTTTCTCTATGGAAATCATCTTTTCCTCCCAAAGACAAATGCTCTGTCCGCCTGCCTAGCGTAAAATTCCCGCCAGCACGGCATATACCGCGATCGAAACCAGACAGTACAACGAATTGGTCGTCGCCGCATACCGGCTTCCATCCTCCGCCTTGATAAAGGACTGCATACTGAAGGTTGCCGGCGCAGACATATAAGACAGGATCGCAACCTCCATCACCGTGTCGGTCCCGACAAATCTTCTCGCCGCAAGGATCACGCCAAAAGCCATGACCGCCTGCAAGGCCGCCCGGAGCAGAATGGTTCGGATACAGGGAGCCATCAGCTTCATATCCGGCGCCAGCTCATAGCCGACCACCAGCAGGATGATCGAGGAAAGCGGCGCCGTGATCATCGACTCCGTTTTCAGATATACATTACCGGCTCCCGATGCGATCAGCAGCTTTAGCAGCCCG
>OIZL01000456.1_pt1 | contig 30379 bp, 33 predicted proteins | sample 1588541 | NCBI WGS metagenome assembly OIZL01 (sample SAMN03283285) | human gut metagenome | biome: human-associated habitat; material: feces | host: Homo sapiens | place: Peru | collected 2012 | reverse complement strand
AGCTGTCGCAGGGAAAATGCAGTTTTCCCTGTGCGGCGCAAGCCGCCAATGTGGGAGTGTGGATTTCCCACGCTCCCACAAAGCCCTCGGCAGAGCGCACGACACCCGACAGGGTGTATAAGTGCGCCCTTGTAAACAAGGGTATTATTCCGTAACCCCTCCCTCGGCTCGTTTTTTCAAAAATGCTTTTGCTTCCTCGCTGTGTACTGCGTGGTAAAGGTAGTCTTTCGCTTCCTCGTCCGTCATGGCGATCAACTCCGGCACGATGCTTTCCAGATAGCCGCCACGGGCGCAAAGGCGGTGCGTTCTGATGCGGCGTTCCTCTACGAACAACTTCCGTGTCAGCACTTTCTCCCGGTTTTGATACTGTCGTAGCTGCTTTTGTGCAAGCTCCAATTCGGCGTTACATTCTGCAAGGGTGGTCGGTTGTTTTCTCGGCATATCGTTCCTCCTATGATTTTGTTTTTGATATGAAAAGACCGCCTACCTTTTTACGGTAGACGGTCTGTCATTCGTTTTATCGGCAATCTTTACACCAAGACTGGTTTCTGACTTGCCCATTTTCGTCTTTTTTCATTTTTCTATAACCAAAGTCGCTCAACGGTTTTTCTTTGCCACAGTGAGGGCAAATACGAGTAGGCTCGCTACCGTTGTATCCACTTGATTGAATAATTGGTCTTTGCTTATTGTCTGCCATGCTTTCCACCCTCCTTTTCAGCGGAGAGTTATTCTTCAACAATTCCCAAAATCCAGTTTATCCAACCTATGACTGTGGAAGAACGCCGTAAATATGTGCTGTCAGCTTCAACATGATATAGGCTTGAGTTCTTCATAATTTGGATGATGGTTTGTTTATCCGGCATTTCTCCGCATTGTAGATGTAGTTTTAAGGTTTCGTTGAATACCTTGTGCATCAATATCTGTGTCACAAGAGCAAGTTGGCGTTCCTTGTACTCCAACCCCATTATATGATGTCCACGGGCAGACAACTGGAAAAGAATGTTCCCATCTTCGTCATGCCCTTTGTCGATAAGCCCAAGGTATCGTCCTGCATCAGTATAATAATTTGTCTGCCGCTCATCAAATGCGTATTCCGATGTTATATCTTGCTTTGTCATCGGTTTCTCATTTAACAACTCGATAAGGTTTACAATCCGGGACATACGGTCAGCTTGGGGAAATGAAATTTCAGGCTCAGTTACCAACGGAACAGTTGTCAAAAGGTTTTCAATATCTGACAAGCAGATTTCAGTTGCGATCACATAATTCTTCTGCTTTACCAGTCTAAGCGAATTATAGTTTTGAGGATCGTCAAACTGATATTGATACAAGTTAAACATACCGTTTGAAAAGATAAGGAACACAGGCTTGACCGGCTTGGTTACTCGGCTACTCCATACACGGAAAGGGTAGTAGAGCTGCCTTACAAGAAAATCATCAGACAAGTCCCGTTTCGCTTCAAAAAGAGAAAGATAGTTAATTCCCTCGTATGCGGCATCAATCTCTATTTGAGAATTTGATACAGTGACATATTTAGTGCCGGTGTCTGTTTCAATATTAAAGCCAAAACCGCCGGAACTCATGCGACCGCTTACTGTTGACACGAGAGCGTCATCTTCCAAAAAATCACTCAATATGCCACAAGCATTTGCACAATTCAAAGCAATGGCTTCGCTCACAAGAAACTGCGGCATTAGGCTTTGGATATGAGCAGGAATTGAAATTCTCTGTGCATCAGCAACAGGGGGTTCAAATTCTTTATATGCAGAGAATGATGAAATAACATAATCGCCACGAGTGATAGGCAAGATCGCTAATCCGTTGTCTGCAAAAACAGTTGGGAGATTAACTTTGTGGTCAAACTTAGTCATTAGCCTCGGCTCACGAAATTCTTTGATTTGGTTTGCCGATATTACAAATTGACCACTCCTTTGGATTTCATCAAGAATATCGTACTTGTCAAAGAGGGCTTGCCAAGCAGTATCATTCAGTCCCATAATTTCTGATTAGCACCTCCTCTATTGCCCCTCGCTTGCTTGCATCTGCGTTGATTGCTCGCTTTGCCTTTACGATTGTAATATCGTAATCCTTATACAAATCCTTGATAAAATCGGTGGCTGAGTTAGAAAGCATGAATTTTACTCCACGCTTCGTCAACTCATCACAGCACTGCTTCAATCTAATCTGCTCGTTTCGGTCAAAGCCGCCCTTGTTATAACCTGTGAAACTTGCTGTATCTGAAACAGGATCGTATGGGGGATCAAGATATACAAAACCGCCTTTATTTACTCGTTTCAAAGTTTCAGCAAAATCCTCACTATAAAATGTGATATTGCTTGATGCAAAATATTTGCTAACAGCCCGAAGAACAGGCTCATTAACTATATTGGGGTTTTTGTAGTGACCAAACGGAGAATTAAACTCACCAGAAGAATTAACCCGGAAAAGCCCATTGAAACAAGTTTTGTTAAGATAGATCAATCTGGAAGCTCGCTCAACCTTCGTCATCGCTTGGTATGCTTCCTTATCTCTATCCATATCTCGCAGTGCATAAAAATACTCTGAAGTGTTTTCATGTTTTTTCAAATCTTCAAGCAGAGATTCGAGGTCATCACGAATTGTTTCGTAAACAGCTACCAAATCCCCGTTTAAGTCATTGACGATAGCTTTAGATGGCTGAATGGAAAAAAGAACAGCACCGCCACCTAAAAATGGCTCACAATAAGAAGCGATCCGCTTTGGAAGCAAAGGCGTAATCTCATCTAAAAGCTGGCGTTTTCCGCCAACCCATTTAACAACTGGGGCAACCAGTTTGTTTTTTGCCATTACCACACCTCCTTACAGATCTTTTCATAATAATTATAGCAAAACAGTCTCATTTTTTCAATCACCTTGCTGCATAAAATTTGTAACTTTTTTTGCATAGTCACTCGCCGCCCGTCGGCGTTCCTCGCTGTACGGTGCGGTCAGACGGAAAGACAATCGCCCCTTTTCAATCTCAAACGCCTTGTAGCCTGTTTCGCTATCCTCGTCCGTCATAGTGCAATGGTCGGGGTACCGCTCCGCATAGGCGGTCAGCCGCTTCTTCAAGTCGGTGTTGTGGGTGTAGACGGTGATCCTGCTCTTGGTTTCATCAAAAAAGATTTCTGTGGTTTTCTGCCGCTTGGTAAGTCCTGTTCGCATTTTAACTCCTTTCTGCGCCCCTGTTACGCAGTAGGGGCATTTTTCGGGTGTTTTTCCCGGCTCTTGACTTGGGAAAAACGGCGATTTTCAAATAGAAACTGCTCGGACAGGGAGTAGTGCGTCCGGGCAGTCGTTATTGGCTGTTTTCTGTTTTTCTCGGCTCTTGACTGTTGGTGTGTTTTTTCAGCCAGAGCAATAAATCCTGCTTTATGACCAGCTTCCTCCCGCCGATTTTCAGCGTGGGGAAATCGTCTGCGTTCAGCAGATTGTAAGCCCCGGCTTTGGATAGGTGCAACGCTTCGGCAAGCTGCTTTGCGTTCAGCACATCGGGTAGATTTGCAAACGGCTCTTTGCTCATTGATACTCCTTTCCCACACGAAAAACAGCAGCCACCTTTCGGGTGACTGCTGCCGTTCTGCGTCATTTACTTGTCCAGATATTTTCCGTATTCAGCGGTCACAAAATCCTCATAGGCACTTGCGATTTTTGCAATCCGCTTGTGTACCGCACTTGCGGTTTTGTAGCCAACCTTGTCTGCGATCTCCTGCTCGGTGTGTCCGTCCATTCGTAGCTTCAATATCTCCCGGTCTTTGTCGGTGATATTCTGCTCGGCAAAGGCGGCAATCTGCATTTCGGAGATAACCATCTGCTCAAACTCGCTTCGTGGGTCGGCTACCTCAAAAATGTCTCCGTTCTCGCTCTCCATCATTTCGTCCAGAGAGATAGGCTTGCCGGAACGGTTGTGATACCACTTCCGCATGAAGTCGGTCTTGACGGTGCTACTTGTGGTTTCGTAGTCCTCAACCGTCCTGTTCTCCCAGATAGCATCAATCATCGGTTGCCAGTTTTCTTCCGCAATTACCATATCGGTGACATTGCCGATCAGATTGCTGAACTGCTGATAGGTCAGCCACGGCACTTCAACACCCTGCGGGATATTGTATAGGTTTTGAAAGCCAAGTCCGTGTTGCTCAAACTTCATTCGGATATATGGAATGATGTTGTATGAGAGCCGCCACAAGGGGAAGTAGCCCGCATACTGCTTCACATCGCCGGGAATATCACGGTAGTTTCCCTTGCGGTCTTTCACTTGGAAGAACTGCCATGCGCTCCACGAATAGCAATCCCACACAAGCAGCTTAAACATATCGTCACAAACGATGCTGTCATACTTGTCCGTCCGCAAAACCTCGTAAGGGCAGCGTGGCAAGTCAAAAGCCGGTTTCCACTTCTCGGCAAGCTCCTTTGGCAGACTGTAAAACAAAGTCAGCCACGATTTGTCGCTATCCTGAGGTATCTCGATGATTTCACCGGGCAGCACCACAAGAAAGCCTTTGGGGTCTTTCGGTTGTGTCATAGCGTCACCTCCAATCGTTTATTTTTGCCCCTCTACTATATATGGCATGAGAAAGTTCAAATTGTTCCAATGCGTCAAAAGTTTTTTGAGATTTTTTGAAAAAACCTCGGAAAGGAATGGAAAGGATAGATACGATATGATTATAGCAAAAAAGTGTGAATAAATCTATTGCTTCTACGCAAGGGCAAAAAAATAAGCGATACTCGGTCAAAAAACCAAGTATCGCTCATTTTTTCGTTAGCCAATCCCGCCTGACAGATGCCGTAAGTGTAATTTTTGGTGAATTACTTTCTTACGAGCACCCGCCAAAAGGGCGCTGCCCATAGTGACGGTGCTTACCCTTGCGGCTACGGGTTCCGAGATGGACGACAGCGGCGTTATAAGCAATCCGGATACCGACGACAAGATAGGCCGCGGTGACCATAACCTGCTGCCAAAGGCATCTTTTCTTGACCCGACGCTTACCTACACCGTAAGCGCATACCAGACCGCCTGCGGCGCTGCCGACATAATAAGCCATATATGCGAGGTGTATTTCAACCTGGAAAAGGATCTGTACATGCTTGACGGGTTTATGGAGGTGCTGTTCAGGACCATAATAAAGTACGCCCCCGTAGCCATACATAAGCCTGATGATTATGAGGCCAGGGCAAACATAATGTGGGCAAGCTCGTGGGCCATAAACGGCTTCCTTGACGGCGGCAGGAGCCTTGCGTGGAGCTGCCATCCTATGGAGCATCAGCTTTCGGCGGTATATGACATAACGCACGGGCTGGGGCTTGCCATACTCACGCCGCGCTGGCTTGAATACACGCTTTCCGACAAAACGGCGTACAGGCTTGCGCGCTTCGCAAGGTGCGTATTCTCCGTAGACCCCGCATTAAGCGATATGGAGGCCGCAAAGCAGGGCATAGCCGAGCTTTCTAACTTCTTCTTCAACACGCTTGGATTAAAGAGCCGCTTGAGCGATATCGGCATAGACGCCTCTCACTTTTCCGCAATGGCCAAAAAGGCCTGCTCCGGCGGAGTGCTCAACGGCTATGTCCCGCTTAATCAGCAGGATATAGAGAACATCTACAAAATGTGCCTTTGAGGCATATCAGCTTTAACGGGGCGGCCTTATGGGCGGCCTCAGCCTGTAGATAAGCACTGGGGTTGTTAAGGGGCCGCTGCCCCTTAACAACCCCGGTTTCTGCGCAACCTTTGCTTTGTTTGAGGCGTTATATATAGTAGTAAGACTATAAAAAGGAGGTCTTTGGGTTTATTTATGAAAAAGATAATTGCGGCGATACTTGCCCTGAGCATGCTAATGTGCCTCGGCTGTGCAGGCCCTTCAAGCGACGCTGATAACGCGAACGCAAGCGTCCAAACAGAGCAGCCCCAAAAGGGCGAAAAGCCGGCCAAACTGAATAAGGTTGCCGGCGTTAAGCGGCTTTCAAACGGCGATTACTCGGGTTGGGCAACCGTACGGGACAATAACCCCGTAAGCGAGGACAGCACCGCAGCCATAACCGCCTTTGCGGCAAAAGCATCTGCGGCCGTACTCTCCGGCAACGAGAGAAACGTTAATTTTTCGCCGTTCAGCCTTTACTTTGCGCTTTCTATGGCAGCCTGCGGAGCCGATGGCGGCACGGCTGAGGAAATGCTCGGCCTGCTTGGCGCCGGTGAGGCAAAAGAGCTTGCCAAGCAATGCGGCAACATATACAGGGTGATGCTCTCAAAGCCCGTCGAGGGTAAAAACGAGCTTATTCTGGCGGATTCTTTGTGGCTGAGCGACAGCTATCAGGGGCAGAGGATAACCTACTCCGAGGATTTTCTGAAAACCTGCGCGGACGAGTTTTACTCCGAGGTATACAGCGCGGACTTTTCCGGCACAAGGACGGCCGAGGCTATGTCCAAATGGATATCGGACAAGACCAGGGGCGCCCTCAAGCCCAGTTTTGAGCCGAATCCCGAGCAGTTTTTGAGCATAATAAGCACACTGTATCTAAAAGATGAGTGGACTGACAGGTTTGACAGCGCCTCCACAGCCGAGGATACCTTTACCAAGGCGGACGGCTCAAAAGTAAAGTGCGAATTCATGAACGCCGTAAAAAGCCAAGGCTTCCACAGGGGCGAAAACTACACCGCCGCCTCCCTTTCGCTCAAAAACTACGGCTCCATGACGTTCATACTGCCGGACGAGGGCGTTACCACGGACGAGCTTTTAGCCTCCGGCAGCATATTCTCCGTAACAAACGGCGAAGCCACCGGCTACGGCATGGTCACATTCAAGATACCAAAGTTCGCCTTCGATTCAAGCTTTGACCTTGTAGAGCCGCTCAGGTCGCTTGGTATGGAAAGGGCGTTTGATATGGAAAACGCGGACTTTTCCAACATGTGCGATATTCCGGCGGCAATATCCTCGATAAAGCAGGATACGCACATAGCCATAGATGAAAACGGCGTCGTGGCCTCTGCCTTTACAAAAATAGACTATTGCGGCGCGGGCATGCCGCAGGAAAACGCGGACATGATACTGACAAAGCCGTTCATCTACATAATATCAAATAACGGCATGCCGCTGTTTGTGGGCGTTATCGCCGACCCGAGCATAAACTGAGCTTATTTTGATATAGCGGCACAGGGGGACGCTAACATAAAGCGCCCCCTCAGAGTATCGAAAAAGTGGCTGTTCGCCACTTTTTTTGACAGGCTAAGCGTCCCTTATTTTCTTCGGTATAAAGCTTATGCGGCGGAGCCGAGCCTCGGCGTCGTTGACTTAAGGTATTGCCTTAAAAACAGTATGGACATAACAAGGCATATGCCCTCGCTGAGTATGGGCGTATACCATATGCCGTCCGCACCGAGTATCAGCGACAGCGCTATAAGGCTTAAACTCTGTATTATAAGCCCGCGCCCAATGGATATGCATATGGCCTGCGTGGGTCTTTCCAGCGCCGTCATAAAGCCGGCTATAAGCATGTTGAAGCCGAGCATTGTATAGCAGAGGCTGTAATGCCTGAAAGCCTGCATGGAATAGCTTACAAGATGCTCCGGGCAATCCTTCAGGAATATGCGCACTATCGGCTCCGTAAACACATTAAGCGATATGAGCACCGCTGCCGACATCACCATTATGGTGCGCAACCCGTAGCGCAGCAGCTTGCGGCACTTATCGTGCCTGCCTTCGCCGTAATAAAAGCTTATCAGCGGCTGCGAGCCCTGCGACACGCCCATCATAAGGTTTATTATGACGGTGTTCACATACGCTATTATGGTATATGTCACCACGCCGTCGTTACCTATGTATCTAAGCACGGTCCTGTTGAACAAAAACATCATCAGGCCCGTACAAAGCTCCGTCACGCCGTCTGCAAAGCCTATGGGTATGAGCCTCTTGTATATCTTAATATCAAAGCGGAATTTCCTTATGCGGAAGGTGCTTCTGCCGTCAAGAAAATGGATTATGTATATGACGCTCGTTATAAGCTGGGATAAGCCCGTGGCGAGCGCAGCGCCGTGAACGCCCATATTAAGGTGGAATATAGCAACATAATCCATAACGCAGTTTGCAAGGCAGCCGGTTATTACCGTAAGCAGGGCCACGTTAGGAAAACCATCCGTTTTAATGAGTATCTCAAGATTATAGGCTATCAAAAAGAACGCGCTGAAGGGGGCAAGCCCCAGAAGATAGTCCTTTGTATACTCAAGCGTTATCTCGTTTGCGCCAAGCAGCTTTGCTATGGGCTCAACGAATATCATAACGGCAGCCGTGAGCGTAACGCCAAGTATAACAAGCACCGTAAGATTTTGCGAAAGCAGCTCGTCAGCCTCCTGCTTTTTGCCCTGCGCCAGATAAATGGCTATTATCGTGCTTGCGCCTACGGCGGCCAAAACAGCGATGGAGAACAAAAGATTAGTAAACGGAAGAGCCAGATTAACAGCGCTCATGGCGTATTCGCCTACGCCGCGGGCCACCATAAGCCCGTCAACAACGGAATAGAGTGAAAACACCATCAGCGACGCGGTAGTGGCGGACACAAACCGCGCGAAATCGTTTCGCAGGCTTCTGCCTGTGAGTTTCAAAATAACACAACCTTTCTTTTATGATTTTTTATATATCTCCGCCCGCTTTCCGCACGCAGGGCGGGTATATTCTTAATAAAAAGCAGCGGCAGCAAAGACGCTTTGAGCCTAATTTACAGCCCGTTAACCTCCGCTATCCCCTTTTCCGTCCCCTTTGCCTGCGCGCCGCCCAGCGCGCACCAAAGCGTGACCGTAACAAGTATAACTATGCTGCCTATTATCGCAAACGTGCCTGGCAGCTCGCCCGTGCCGAGCCATACCCAAACGGGATTAAGCACTATCTCAACTGAGCTTATAAGCACGCATCCAAGCGGCGGGCAATAGTTTATCGCCACGCTGTAAAGCGCATACGGCAGTCCCAGCATGAATATGCCCATCACGGCGACCATTATTACAGATACTCCCGTTACCTCCGGCGGATACAAAAACGTGAACGGTATGCCTATAACAGCCATCATTATAAGGCCCATAAGGGTACCGGAAAGCCGCTTTTCGCCCTCGCTCTCGCCCATAAGCAGATACGCGCCTGCAAGGCTGCAGCCATCTATAACGGCTATTATGTTGCCTATGGCCCTGCCCGGCTTAAGCTTATCAAGGAAGAAGAACGCAATGCCGCCTACCGTCAGTATAACCGCCGCATAGTCAAGGCCGCGGTATCTTTTTTTGAAGAATACCATGCTCAATACCACCAGCCATACGGGCGATGTGTATTGGAGCACTATCGCGTTTGCCGCCGTCGTCAGCCTGTTAGCCACTATATACAAAAAGCCCGTGCCGCATACGCATGCGCCTATAAGCAGCGTGCGCGCATTTACGGTTATCTTCATCCTGAGCAGCGCCATAGCTATAAACAGCGTTATAGCGCCCGCAAAGCCGCGCCAGCCCGCAAGCACCATCAAGTTCCACGGCGTAAGCTTTATGCACAGGCCGTTCGCGCTCCACAAAAGCGCACACGCGAGCATCAGCAGTATGCCTATGTATTTTTTGTTTTTTATTTTTGCCTTTTCCATTTTTGAAAGCCTTTTTATCGCCCGAACGGGTCATCTAACCTGATAACCTGAAAAGCGGCCTAATGTCCGCGCAAGCACAGCATAAAAATACAAAGCAAGAGCCCTCCCCATTTATACTTACAGGGAGGGCTGCCCATTTGTCTGTTAGTCTGAATCAGTCCTGCTTAGGAGCGCCAACGGGGCAGGTGCCTTCACAGGCGCCGCACTCTATGCACAGATCAGGATTGATCTGATAACGATCCTCGCCCTGAGAGATCGCGCCTACGGGGCATTCGCTTTCGCAAGCGCCGCAGGAAATGCAAGCATCAGTGATGATATAAGCCATTGTATGTACCTCCGATTATTGTTATGGCTATATTGTAGCATATCGCGCCAAAAAATCAAGAGCTTACAAAAGCACATATACTGTAACAGTTGGAACAATGCGCGAAATTTTACTTTTTAGCCAATTTCAGCTCAGGCAATTTCAAGCGCAAGCTCCATCATCTCGGTAAAGCTGGTCTGCCTTGCTTTGGCGTCAAGCGCCTCGCCTGTAACAAGGCTATCAGATATGGTGCAGATGCAAAGCGCGTTTTTGCCGGCGCGCGCCGCGTTCATGTAAAGCGCTGCCGCCTCCATCTCCACGGCAAGCACGCCCATCTTCTGCCAATCGAGCGTGTTTCCGGCATCGTTATAGAAGTTGTCGCTTGTAAGTACGCTGCCTACCTCATAATCAAGCTTCATTTTTTCCGCCTGCTCTACCGCCGCCCTTGTAAGCTGCCAGCTGGCGGTAGGCGCTATCGTGCCGCAAAGGCCGAACTGGGAGGCATAGTTTGAATTTGTACAGGCGCTCATGCCTATAACTATGCTCCTGACCTTCGCCTTGGGGCTTATGGCTCCGGCGCTGCCCACCCTTATTATGTTTTCAACGCCATAGAAATTGAAAAGCTCATATGAGTATATGCCTATCGACGGCATGCCCATGCCGCTTGCCATAACGCTTACCCTTTTGCCCTTATATGTGCCGGTGTACCCCTGCACCCCGCGCACGTTGTTGACAAGCACGGGGGCTTCAAGATATGTTTCCGCTATGAATTTTGCCCTCAGCGGGTCCCCGGGCATAAGCACGGTCCTGGCAAAATCGCCCGGGCTTGCAGAAATATGCGGTGTAGGTGTGTTGCTCATTTTATTATCCTCCATAGTCATAGTAATGTTTATTCGTCAGCATCGCCATCATATGCGTCGCAGCCGTCAATATCCGGAAGCATCACCCGCAGGTCAGCATCCTTAGGCAGCGCGGTGACGCGTTCAAGCGAGCGGTTTATCTTGTGCGTTTTTGCGCCTATAAGCTTGCCAAGCTCCTCATCGGCAAGCCTGAGCCTGTCGCGGGTCTTGCTCAGCGTCTTTTCAAAAGAAGCAAACTCCGTCTTAACCGCGCCAAGCACCTTCCATACCTCGCCGCTGCGTTTTTGTATTGCGACGGATTTGAAGCCCATCTGCAGGCTGTTGAGAAGCGCCGCCATAGTGCTTGGCCCGGCTATGTTCACCCTGTACTCTCTTTGCAGCGTTTCCATCATACCGAGCCTGAGCACCTCCGCATACAAGCCCTCTGTAGGCAGGAACATCACGGCAAACTCCGTCGTATAAGGCGGGTTTATGTACTTTTTCGCTATATCCGCGCCAAATTCCTTTATCCTGCTTTTAAGCACGTTCTGCGCGGCCTTAACGGCGTCGGCATTGCCCTGCTCGTATGCGTCCATAAGGTTCGTATATGCGTCCGCCGGAAACTTTGAATCCACAGGCAGCAGCACATATCCATCGTCCGCAGGCAGCTTTATGGCAAATTCTACCCTTTCGCCGCTCGCCTCCTTGACCTTTGCGTTTACCTCGTATTGCTCGGGCGCCATTATCTCGCCCAATATCGCACCAAGCTGTATCTCGCCAAGTATGCCCCTCGTCTTTACGTTTGAAAGCACCTTTGAAAGGTCGCCCACGCCTGCCGCAAGCGTCTGCATCTCGCCAAGGCCCTTATACACCTGCTCCAGCCTTTCGCTTACCAGTGCGAAAGAGCGGCTCAGCTTGTCCTCAAGCGTTTTTTGCAGCTTTTCGTCCACCACCTGGCGCATCTCGTCAAGCTTTTTGCCGTTATCCTCCCTTATGCCGGTAAGCTGCCGCTCCACTCCGGAGCGTATCTGCTCCATGCGCTGCGCATTTTCAAGCGCAAAGGTTTTGAAGCGCTGCTCCTGGTTCACGGTATCCCTTTGGTACTCGTTCAAAAGCGTATCGCCGACCGTGGCGATGCTCCTTCGTGTGGATTCGCTTATTTCTGCCCTCAAGGCCCTTTGCTCCTCCGCGATATCCCGCCTCAGCCTGTCAAGCTCACGCGAGGCGCTGCGCCTTTCGTTAAAGAGCAGTATCAGTATTACCGTATTTATGAGCGAAAGCATTATCGCCGCAATAAGCAGAGCCTCCGTCATTCGCCATCCCCCCGTTTCAGCATATTTATGTGTGTTTAAGGCTTAACTATATCCGCCGTGTCGAACCCATCGTACTGCACGCGCGCAAGCGTCAGCCCGTGCGCCGGAGCCGTTGGGCCGGCATAGTCCCTTTTGCCAGTTTCAAGCGCCAGCCTTATCCCGTCCGTATTCCTGTTCTGCCCGTATTGCAGCATTGCGCCTACCATTATGCGCACCATGTTGTATAAAAAACCGCTGCCTGCAACATTGAATAAGAGCAGCCCGTTCTCCTCCTTCCATTCGGAGGAGTATATCGTCCTAACCGTGCTTTTCGGCTTCACGCCAACGGCCATAAACGCCTTGAAATCATGCTCGCCCACAAACATGGCGGCGGCCTCGTTAAGCTTGGCCATATCGAGCTTCCAATGATAATGCAGCGCGTAATTCCTTGTAAAAGGGCAATCGTGCCGTGTATTTTTAACGGCATAGCGGTAATGCTTGCGCTTCACGTCAAAGCGGGCATGGAAGCCTTGCGGCGCTTCATCGGAATATACGACCCTTATATCCCGCGGCAGGCCGGTATTCAGCGCAAATGCGAATTTTTCAGCAGGTATGCGGCAGTCCGTATCAAAATGCGCCACCTGGGCCAAAGCATGTACGCCGCTGTCAGTCCTGCCAGAGGCATTCAGCACGCACTCATGGCCGGTCAGCTTAAAAAGCTCCTCCTCCATTATCTGCTGGATGCCCATGCCGGTAAGCTGCCTTTGCCAGCCCTCGTAATTCGTGCCGTCATATTGAATTATCATGCGCACGCGCCTTTTCACAGGGGCCTCACCTCGCCCTCCCCGGTTTGTATAAAAGCAAGCTCTATCACGCCATCAACAAGATAAAGCGTTATCACGCCGCTTTTGCTGTTTGCAAGCAGTATTGCGACCTCTCCGCTCTTAGTTATGTCCGCATCAAAGCCGGAAGCCCTGCTCAGCTCAGCCATGCTTTCGATATCGCTTTGCGTTATCCCGGCGCCGCTTGCAAGCATGCTCTTTATATCGGTATCCGTCCTGCTGTCGTAGACATATAAATCCTCGCTCGTTATCGCATAGCCGCGGCCGTTAACGGCCCGTACCACAGCCTGAAGCGGATCATTCATGTTTATTATGCAAAGCCATATAAGCGCCGCAAGCATAATAAGCGCCGCAATAACGCTTATTATGGTCCTTCCCCGCCTTGTCATGGCAAAAGCCGCCCCGCGGCTATCACCGCAGCGGTAAGCAGCATGAAAGCCAGAAGGGCAACGGCGTCGCCCTTTTTGAACTTAAGCACGTTCAGTCTCGTCCTGCCCTCCCCGCCGTGGTAGCAACGGCTCTCCATTGCCATGGCAAGCTCGTCCGCACGCCTGAACGCGCTCACGAACAGCGGCACAAGCACAGGCACCATGTTCTTTGCCCTGCGCACTATGTTGCCGGATTCAAAATCGGCCCCTCTCGCCAGCTGGGCCTTCATTATCTTGTCGGCCTCCTCAATAAGCGTAGGTATGAACCTTAATGCTATTGTCATCATCATAGCAAGCTCATGCGCCGGAAAATGTATCCTGCTCAGCGGCATGAGCAGCCTTTCAAGCCCGTCAGTAAGCGCGATAGGCGTAGTCGTAAGGGTCATAAGGCTCGTGCCGACAAGCAACAGTATAAGCCTCAGCGTTATATACACGCTCTGCCTTATTCCCTCATCCGTTATATCTATTATCCAGAACGATATTACGCTTTTTCCCGTCCTGACCATAAACAGGTTTATAATGAACATGAATACAAGCAGCAGCCTTACCGGCTTTAACGAGCGCACGACGTAGCTTAACGGCACCCTGGCAATATATATGCTTACAAGCGCAAATATGGCGGGCAGCAGGAACGCCGCCGTGTTCTTTATAATAAACACTATCACTATATACGCTATCATCCCGAGCAGCTTGGTGCGGGGGTCAAGGCGGTGTACAGCAGATTTTCCCGGGAAATACTGCCCGAGGGTGATATCCTTTATCATGCCCTCACCCCCTTATTCAAAAGCTTGATCAGGGTAAGCTCCATCTCTTCCATTTCATATATGTCGGCCGGAATGTCCACGCCGCGCCTCCTAAGCTCCATGCCAAGCTTTGATACCTGCGGCACGTCAAGGCCTATATTTGTTAAAAACTCTCCTTGCGCAAAGACCTCTCGCGTGCTGCCTTCAAGCACAAGGCTGCCGTTGCTCATCACGGCTATGCGCTCCGCCCTGTCCGCCATATCATCCATGGAGTGCGAGACCATAAGCACCGCGCAGCCAAGTGTGGAGCGCAGCTCGTCTATGGTATCCAATATGGCCTTTCTGCCCAATGGGTCAAGGCCGGCCATAGGCTCGTCCAAAACGAGATATTTCGGCTTCATGGCGATTATACCGGCCAGCGCGGCCCTTCTTTTTTCGCCTCCGGAAAGCTCGAACGGCGATTTTTCCGCGAATCTGTCCGGCTCGAGGCCCACCAGCCGCATAGCCTCCCTTGCGCACTCCATAGCCTCATCCTCGGCTATGCCCATGTTCTTTACGCCAAAGGCAACGTCCTTTTCAACAGTCTCTTCAAACAGCTGGTATTCCGGATACTGGAACACCATGCCCACGAGCCTTCTGCCCAGGGCGCGCTGCTTTTTATCGGCCATGTTATATCCGTCCACGATAACGCTGCCGCTGTTCGGCTGCAAAAGCCCGTTAAGCTGCTGCACCAGCGTGCTTTTGCCGCTGCCGGTATGGCCTATAAGCCCAAGGAACTCGCCATCCTCTATCCTCAGGCTTATATCCGTAAGGGCCGCCTTTGTTATTGTGCTGCCCTGCATATACGCATAATTCAGTTTTTCGACAATGATAGGCATATCGCTTGCGCCATTTCCTCCACGCTAAGTATGTTCCTTGGGAGCCCCGCTCCGGCACGGTTAAGCCTGTTTGCAAGCTGCTGCATAGTTGGCACGTCAAGCCTGTGCCTGTGCAAAAGCTCGTCCTGCGCAAATACCTCTTTGGGCGCGCCTTCAAGTATAAGCTCGCCGTCGCTCATAACGGCTACCCTGTCCGCCCCTATGGCTTCCTCCATATATTGGGTTATCATTACCACGGTTATGTTCTTCTGCTCATGCAGCCTTGTTACAACGTCTATTATCTCTTTCCTGCCCTGAGGATCGAGCATGGCCGTGGCCTCGTCCAGCACAAGCACCTCTGGCTCCATAGCAAGCATGCCGGCAATGGCTACCCTCTGCTTTTGGCCGCCCGAAAGCATGTTGGGCGCGGCGTGCGCGTATTCGCTCATGCCGACCGCCGCAAGCGAGGCGTCTACCCTTTTTCTAAGCTCCGGCGTCGGCACGCCTATGTTCTCCGGCCCAAAGGCGACGTCCTCCTCAACAATGGTCGTTACCAGCTGATTGTCCGGATTCTGGAACACCATGCCGACCTTTTGCCTTATGGCAAAGGTATATCGATCCTCCTTTGTATCCATACCGTCCACCAGCACGCAGCCCTCGCTTGGCAGAAGCAAAGCGTTAAGTTGCTTGGCAAGCGTGCTTTTGCCGCTGCCGTTATGCCCGACTATAGCCAGAAATTCACCCTTGTTTATTTTTAGAGACACGTTCTTAAGCGCCTGCCTGCCGCCATCCTCATACGCAAAGGATACGTTCTGAAGCTCTATCAAGCCCGTTTCACCGCCTTTTTTGCACATTCATATCCAAAGTAAGATTATATCCCAATTTTCGGCGTATGGCAATAAAAAACGGGACGGATAGATGATATCCGCCCCGCGCAGAGTGTTAGCCTATCAGTTGCCGGATGTCTGCTGGGATATGCCCTTTATGGCCTTTATCACCCAGTCAAAGTCCGCGCTCTGTATCACCGCGCCGCAATAAGCGCACTTGGCCGTTGCATTAAGGTCAAGCGGAGCGCCGCAGTTCGGGCAGTTCTTAGTCTGATCCTCGGTACGCTCAAAGCTCTTTGCGCCCTTGGTGCGAATCATGGTCCATTCATAGGTCATGAACTTTTCAGCCGTCTTGCTGCCGCTTACAAGCTTGCCGGTGCTATCGTCCACCGTGTAATCCTTAAGCCTTACGCGCACAAGGGCGGTGATTATATCATGCTTATCGTCCTGGCCGAATCCGGTAAGGTCAACGCCAAGCACCGCTATATTATCCATATAGTTGGTGTAATTGTTCCTTATCAGGCTGTTAAGCTGGCTGTTGAACTGGTTGAAGATAGCGTCGTCCATGCTGGTGCGCATCTCCTCCCACTTCTTATTCTGCCAGCAATCCTGCATCCTGATATAAAGATTGGCTATCTTTTCCTTCATCTTCTCTTCGCTGAATGCCGGATCCTGTTGCTTAAGGTCCGCTATAGTCATGGGCAGCACGGTCCTTTGCGCGCCTGCTATGTTGCCGCCGCCGGACTTGCCGTTTTTGCCCTTGGAGCCGCACAGAATAAGAATCACGATTATAACAATTACCACTAACGTGCCTACGCTCATCTCGCCGCCGCTAAAGTCGCCGTCATAATCGCCACTGTAATCGCTGCTGCCCCAATCGCTGCTGCCCCAATCGCTGCTGCCGCCGTAGTCGGTGTCGCCCGAAGAAAAGCCGCCGGCATCGGCTATTCCCGGAATAGGCGTAATAAGCAACGCCATAACCAGCGCAAGCGCCATTATCAGGGCAATAAGCTTTTTATCCATAATAATGCCTTGTCCTTTCAAAAAAAATGATTCTTTGCCGTCAACTCAATAATGTTATTCTGACTTATGCTCAATTATAATTCATTCGGCATGCATATGTCCACACTTTTTGCTTCTCTTATTTGTTAACATATGATAGAATAATATCAGCTTTAATACTTTTACAGGAGGTATCATCTAATGATTTGCCCTAATTGCAATTCATTTAATCCGGACGGCACAAAGTTCTGCTCCGTATGCGGCGTGAAACTCGCGCAGGCCGAGCAGCCTGTACGGCCGGCGGAACCTGCGAACAACCAGGCCGTGTACGAGAATGCCGCCGCGCCCAACGGGCAGCAGGATAATCAGAACGGCTATCAAACCAATTATCAGCAGCCCAATTATCAGCAGCCTGTGCCGCCCGCGGCGCCCGTTTTCATGAACGGCGAGCAAAAGAAGCCGCTTGGCACCGGCCAGTTCGTGCTGCTTGAGTTCTTAACCTCTCTGCCCATAGCAGGCTTTATACTGCTGCTCGTATGGGCGTTTGGCGACGACGTTAACGATAACAAGCGCAACTACTGCCGCGCAAAGCTGATATGGCTGCTTATAGGCATAGGCATAACAGTGTTCGTTTTGATAATGATAATTAGTGCAGCAGGCAGCCTTGCCAACTTTCTATACAGCATAAGCTGAGCTGATTCAACAGGCGAAATCATCAACAGTGGCCAACAGCCTCATCCAAAAAGCGCGCCTTTTTCCCTCTGGGCGCGCTTTGTGTTTTTTATATTTGCATCGCTATGCCTGCGGCAAGCGCAAGCTCCGCCGTTTTTATGCGAAGATCCTGCGTCATGCTCCATTTCCACTTTGGATCGCCCGGGTGCATAGGATGCTTATCGGACGCGGTGAGCAGTGCCGCCGTCCTTACGCCAAGATATTTGCCAACGCTGAACATCGCCGATGTTTCCATATCTACACCGACTGCGCCCTTCCCGCGCCAAAGCTGCTCCTTTTTATACGTTTGGCGGTATATGCCGTCCGTTGAAACTATGGGCAGCATTTTTGTATCCGGCAGCTTGAGCATTATTTCCAGCAATTCCGCATCCGGCTCGGCATAATCTATGCTTTCGTAATAGTGCAGCGATGTGCCTTCCTCAACATATGCCCTGTTCGGCACAATAACGTCCCCAACGTTCACCCCTTCGGCAAATGCCCCGCACATGCCCGCGCATATAACATTCCTTACGCCAAGCGCGTTAAGCGTTTCCAGCGTGTCCACGCCGTGCGGCGCGCCGCTGCCGCCGTTAAGAAAGCATATTTCATGCTCCTTAAAGCGATATATGGGGCATACCTTCAAAAACCGCGGAAAGCGGTCCGTAAGCATTGCGCAGCCGTATTTTTCCGCCAAATATTCCGCAGCCTTGCCCATGAAGAATACTATGGCGGTTTTGGGCAGCTCAAGCGTTATCCTTTCGCTGTGCCCGCTTTGTATATTCCCTTCGGCGGTTAAAACCGGCGGCGTATCGTCCCCCGCTATGCGCCACATCAGTCCAAATCCTTCCTGTATATCTTCATAAGGCGCTTGCCTTCCTTATACATTTCGTCGTCCTCGTGTATCATTGCCATGCCAACGTAGCGGCAGCCCGCGTATTCCATGGTTTTACATGATGCGGTATTGTCCGGCACGCAGGTTATGAACACATGGCCAAGGTTGTGCTTTTTGGCAAGCTTGAACAGCAGCCTGCACGCCTTTGCCGCGTAATGCCGCCCGCGGTAGTTTTCGTCTATGCCATAACCGATGTTGCCGCCGATATACAGCTTTGCGTTATGCCCAAGCCTAAGGTCGCACTTGCCTATCTTGGTACCGTCAGCCAAGCATATATCGAACTTATATGCGGGCACGAACTGCTTTTGCGGAATTTCCGGATCTGTACGGGTGACCTTAAGCATTATCTCGCCATCGTTGAGCCAGCTTGTATCATAGAATATGTTGCCCCTGTTATTGCTGCAGTCAAGCCATATGTATACCTTGCCGTTTTCTATCTTCTCTATGCGGCCGCCGTTTGCAAGCGACATTTTTATCGAGGCCGTGTTGCCTTCATTTATTGTAACGAGCGCCTTGTCTATGCCAAGCTTGCTGCATTCCTCAAGCGCGGCCCTGAGCATCATCCTGCCGTAGCCCCTGCCCCTCGTCTCCGGCCGCACGGCATATCCTATGTTGCCGCCGTCGGCCCTGAGCCTGTCGGTCAAAAAATGCCTCAGCTTTACCAGACCCACAGGCGCGCCGTCAACATAAAAAAAGAACATCGTCTGCGGCACCTTGAAGCCGTCATATATCCCGGTCCTCAGCGAGTCTGCGTAGCAGCTTTCAAGCCATACGTTTTTATATTCAGCATAGCTCAAGCCGTTTGCGTCATTCATTAAGCCGTTTTCGTCCTTAGGTATGCTTTGCAGCATATCATATACGTCTCTGCCGCAATCCTTAGTAAGCTTTACAAGCTCTGTTTTCATGATGATCGTGCCTCCTGCTGAATATTTCGTGCATTATATCACCATATAAGCGGAGCGCGCAAGGCTGGGCAGCCGTTTTCGCCCCCCCGCTGCGCCTATAAAGCAGAATATATTATTAGGGCCGGCATTGCCGGCCCCTTTAGAGTAAGTATCATTGCTTATTATTCATTTCCTTATAAACAGCACACCCAGCGTCCGCGGCCCGCAATGCGACGATATGGTGCAGCTCGCATGCGTCTCTATTATCTCGTCAAAGCTTTGATATTGCTCTATCGTTTTCCTTGCAATATCCGCGTCCCCGTCAGGACAATGCGGGTGGGTTATGAATATCCTGCCCAGTCTTATGTCGTCCCTGCCGTCAAGCCTGTCTTTTACATATTTCTGTATGCACTTTTCAAAGGAGCCCCTGTACTTCGTGCCTACGCGCATCGTGCCGTTCACTACCTCTATGCACGGCTTTAGCTGAAGCACGTTTGCCCCAAGCGCCATTATGGTGGAGCAGCGGCCGCCCTTCGCCAGGTAATCGAGCCTGTCAAGTATAAAGCTGGCGTCCACGTTAGGCACTATGTCGCGCTCAAGCTCGTCAACTATCTCTTCCGCCTTCATGCCTGCCTCAGCCCTGAGCGCGGCTTCAATAACGACGTGGCCATGCCCGCTGGAAAGGTTCCTTGAATCCACAACGTAGACGTTTTTGAAATTCTCGGCAGCTATGCGCGCATTTTGGTAGCAGGAGGAAAAGTCGCTGGAAATGTTTATGTGTATCACGGCATCGTTCTCCCGGCTCAGCTTTTCAAAGCGCTGCTCATAATCATTCGGCGTAACGGCAGCCGTTGACGCAAGCGCGCCGCCTGCGGCAACGTGAGCGAATACATCGTCCGGCAATATCTCAATGCCGTCCTTAAGGGTTTTTCCGCCAAGCGTTATATACAGGGGAAAAAGCTCTATATAGTGCTTGTTGAGCAGCTCCCTGCTAATGTCGCAGGTGCTGTCCGACGTTATTTTTATAGCCATGATAAACCTCCGAATATATTGCTGTCAGCATAGTATAATGCGTCAATATTAACACAGTATTAACATTTGCTAAAAAGCGGCCGTAAAGCGCTTGTATTGCGTATGCTGCCAAAAACCGGCTTTACTTTATGCATCCTTAAGTATACAATCAAGCTGATAGGATAAAGCATAGCGAACATACTTAACAAATCAAAGGAGGCTTGATAATGCGATTAGCACATTGCACCTGCGCCAGGGTGCGCGAATATCTTAAGCACAGCAAAACGATAATGATAGTGCTCGGCAGCACCGAGAACCACGGCAACCATATGCCGCTTGGGACAGACACGCTAATACCCGAAAAAATAGCCGAGCTTACGGAAAAGCAGAGCGGCATAATGATAGCGCCCGCTATGCCCTATGGCGCGGCAGACTCGCTGCTTGGCTACACAGGCACGGTATCGCTTGGCGTAGAAGGGCTATTGGACGTGCTTACAAGGATAACGGAATGCCTTTATGATTACGGCTTCCGCAAGTTTATAATACTTAACGGGCACGGCGGCAACGTAAAAAGCATAGAGATGCTTGGCCGCAGGCTATACAAAAAGGGGGCCTACCTTGCCTGCCTCAACTGGTGGTTAATGGCCGGCGAGCTTAATCCCGCTTGGGCAGGCGGTCACGGCGGCGCGGAAGAAACAGCCGGAGTTATGGCCATCGACCCCGCCCTCATAGACTGCGAGCATATAGACGAGCCGCTTATTCTTCAAAACGATATAGACGAAAGCATGCCCTCTGCGGGCTGGGACAAGGTAAGCTTCATGGGGGCAAGCGTTACTATACCGCGGCCTGCGCTAAGCTACAATAAAAACGGCTGGTATGGGCCGGACAGGCCGAACCTTGCCACAAAGGAATGGGGCGACGCTATGCTAAGCGCTATGGCGGACTACACGGCAAAGTTCATAGAGGCTTTTGAGCATGTTGCCCTGCCCAAGGCTGATAAGGAGGAGGAATGAGCCTATGCTGATAAACACCGTTTTCGCCGGCGGTAAAGCCGCGGCTGAAGAAAAAACGCTGCCGATGCAGATGGAAGTCATACGCTCACTTGCGCAGGCAAAGGGCCCAAGCGGCTTTGAAGACGAGACGATATCAGTAGCCCGCTCCCAGCTTGAGGATATATGCGATATTGAAGAGGACAGCCTGAGGAATTTATATATATACAGGCGCAGAAACAGCGGCGATAAACCCGTGCTTATGTTAGACGCGCATGCGGACGAGGTAGGCTTTATGGTACATTCCATAAAGCCGAACGGCACGCTCAGATTCGTTGAGCTTGGACGATGGAGCAAAAACACGCTGCCCGGGACAAGGGTGCTTGTAAGGAACCGTGACGGCGAATGGATAGTTGGCGCCATAGCAGCAAAGCCGCCGCATTTTATGACAGATGATGAAAAAAGGCTGAACCAGGTGCAGCCGGTTGCGAGCCTTGTTATAGACATAGGCGCAAGGAGCGCAAATGAGGCCGAAGAGGTATTCGGCATACGCATAGGCGAGCCTGTCGTGGCAGCGACCGAGTTCTATTATGATGAAAAAAGGGACGTTATGCACGGCCGTGCGTTCGATTGCCGCATAGGCTGCGCCGCGCTTATAGATAGCATGCGCATACTTGCCGAAAAGGAGCTTGATGTTGATGTGGTCGCCGTGCTTTCCTCTCAGGAGGAGGTCGGTGAGCGCGGCTGCAAGGTGGCCGTAAATAAGGTCAAGCCGGATATAGCCATAGTATTTGAAGGCTGCCCTGCCGACGATACCTTTGGCGAGACATACTCAATGCAGACCATGCTCAAAAAAGGACCTATGCTGAGATATATGGATACCTCGGTAATATGCAGCCCGCGCTTTCAAAGGTTTGCACTCGATACCGCCGAAGCCGGCGCGCTGATGGTACAGGCCTCCGTGCGAGAGGGCGGCGGCAACAATGCGGCCGTTATACAGGCTCAGCTCATAGGCGCACCCTCGATAGTAATGGGCGTGCCTGTGCGCTACATACACGGGCCAAGCTGCATAACGAGCTTTACCGATTATGCGGCCACGGTAAGGCTTGCCGTGAGCATAGCCGAAAAGCTGAACAGAAGCGTTATAGCCTCGTTTTGACCTCCGCCCGAGCAGGCTCATATATAGGGGCGTATCTTCGCCCCTGATTTGTTTTATAAATTTCAGTATACTGGCATATCGTATACCGATATAATATATTTCATAATAGCTTGTGTTCAGCCTTTATTTTACAAATTATGCCAAAACGGGCGGTTGCCTGCGTCTTGTTGATATGTCGAATAGCGTTTTGTATTATCAACGTCAAAAGCCCCCTCTCAGCCGTCTTTGCGGCTCCGGATCTTAGGCATAAACCTATTGCACTATTGAAAAAGGAACGCCGCGGTGCTATCATTACGCCATAATGCATAGGAGGTGCAGCATGAACATAAGCACATTCGGCATACCAAAAGCAGGATTGCCCGATGGCTTTGTCTACATAGACGAGCTTATTGAGGATTGCATAATAGACGCAAAGTATGCAGGAACGGACAACTTTATGGGCAGGCCCGCCGCAGGCTACGAGCAGCCGCTTGTAGTGATGAGCAGGCAGCTTGCGGATTGCTGCGTGAAGGCTGCCGGTATTTTGAGGGAGCAGGGCTACCTGGTCAAGTTTTATGACGCCTACAGGCCGCAAAGCGCTGTGGACGATTTTTGCCGCTGGGGGGAGGCGCTTGACGACATACGCAGAAAGCCTGTGCATTACCCCAACGAGGAAAAGGCCGATGTGTTCAAAAAAGGCTATATTGCCCGCCGCTCCGGCCACACGCGGGGCAAAGCGGTCGATCTTACCATAGTTGATATGAAAACGCATCAGGAGGCCGATATGGGCTCCATATTCGACTTTATGGACGAGCGCTCGCACCACGGAGCAGCCGGCCTGACAAGGGAGCAGGAGCATAACCGCAGGCTGCTTTGCGATGCTATGCTGTCCTCCGGCCTTACGCTGCTTGATTCGGAATGGTGGCATTACAGTCTCGATCCCGAGCCGTATCCGGACACTTATTTCAACTTTCCAATAAAGTAAAGCATATGAACACGGCGTTCCCAAAGTTGTTGGGAACGCCGTTTGTATTCAGCCTGCGTCAGCCCATTATTTCCTCAAGCGCGTCGGCATACTCGCTCTTATCCCTTGCGCCTATGAGCCGGTTAAGCTCCTGACCGTCCTTAAACAGTATAACGCACGGTATGCTCATTATGCGGAAGCGCTTTGCAAGCGCCTTCTCGTCATCAACATTTACCTTGCAGACCTCGGCCCTTCCGTCATACTCCACGGCAAGCTCCTCAATCTCCGGTCCTATCATGCGGCATGGACCGCACCAGGTTGCCCAGAAGTCGACAAGCGCCGGTTTGCCGCCGTTTATAACGGCATCAAAATCAGTTTCTGTAAGATGCTTAAGCATAGCTGTCTCTCCTTTACTATTATAGTTTTTGATCAGTGCGCATGCGGGCAGCCATCGTCATTGCCGTCGTTTTCGCCGGCAAAGCCCGTCATGCGCGGCTTGAACTCATTCATTTTTGCAAATTTAGGCTCGAGCGCCTTAAGTATAAAAAAGCTGCCGGCGGAAAACGCCACGCCGCCTATCGCGCCATAAAGTTCGCCTATAACACAGCCTAAGGCAACGCCTGCCACAAGGAACACGAGCGGAATACCGTATACGATAACGCTTGCCTTGAGCACGCTTTTTGCATGCATCTCAATGTATACCGTATCGCCCTCTTTTGCGTTAAGGACGTTGTCCATATCTATATCCGCCTCGTTAGAGCCGAAGCGGAAGCACGCGTTGCAGTGTCCGCACGCATCCGTTTTCTTAAAGCGCACGGTGGCTTTTTTGCCGCTTACCGCAACCACTGTTCCCTGCTGCCTTACTTCCTCACTCATCTATATCCACCTTAATATGCAGCTCGTTAAGCTGCTTGTCCGTGACCTCGCTGGGCGCGCCCATAAGTATATCCTGGGCGTTCTTGTTCATCGGGAAGGGTATTATCTCCCTTATGCTATCTTCCCCTGCAAGCAGCATTACCATACGGTCAACGCCCGGGGCGATGCCTGCATGAGGCGGCGCGCCATAGCAGAAGGCGTTATACATTGCCGGGAATTTGCTCTTAACATCGTCCTCGCCAAGCCTCACCAGCCTGAACGCCTCTATCATTATTTCAGGATCGTGATTCCTTACCGCCCCTGAGGAAAGCTCTATGCCGTTGCAGACAAGGTCGTACTGCTGAGCGGTTATGGTGAGCGGGTCTATCTCGCCGCGTATAGCCTTCTTAAGCGTTTCAGCGCCGCCGCCGGGCATGGAGAACGGATTATGGCAGAACTCCAGCTCGCCCGATTCATCGCCTATCTCATACATCGGAAAACCCACTACCCAGCAGAACTCATAGCGCTCCTTATCCATATGCCCGGGTACGGCTGCGCCGAGCATCTTGCGCATGACGCCGGCTGTCTTCTGCGCGGCAGCCTTTGTTCCCGCAGTAACGCCTACAAGGCAGCCGGGGGTAAGCTTGAGCGCCTCGGTTATGGCCTGATGGTGCGGCGTAATGAACTTGGCTACGCCGCCGGCAAAGCTGCCGTCAGGCTCTACCTTGAACCAATACGGCTTTTGACCGGCCTGCACCTCAACATCGGCGCAAAGCTTGTCAATATGCTTCCTTGTAAGCTCACAGCCGCTGCATGCTATGGCCTTTACGGTGTTTCCCTTTGCAAACGGGGCAAACTCGCTGCCTTCAACAATGCTAGTTATATCCTGTACCCTGAGATCGATGCGGTAATCCGGCTTGTCGCTGCCGAACTGCTCCAAAGCGTCATTGTACGATATGCGCTTGAACGGCGCGGAGGAGGCAACGTTGTATGTGCCGTATTTTGCGAATATAGGCGGCAGCACGTCCTCTATTACGGAGAACACGTCCTCCTGCGTGGCAAACGCCATCTCCATATCGAGCTGATAGAACTCGCCCGGGCTCCTGTCCCCCCTCGCGTCCTCATCACGGAAGCAGGGGGCTATCTGGAAATACCTGTCAAAGCCGGAGGTCATAAGGAGCTGCTTGAACTGCTGCGGCGCCTGCGGAAGGGCGTAGAACTTGCCCGGGTGCTTCCTCGCGGGCACGAGATAATCCCTTGCGCCCTCTGGGCTTGAAGCGGTAAGTATGGGCGTTGTTATCTCAAGAAAATCATGCTCGAGCATGGCCTTGCGCAGCGCGGCTATAACGTTGCACCTTAATATTATGTTGTTCTTAACGGCAGGATTTCTCAAATCAAGATAGCGGTATTTGAGCCTCTGCGTCTCGTCGGCTTCGCGGCTGCGGTTTATCTCAAAGGGCAGCTCGTTGTGCTGGCAGCGGCCAAGCACCTCGATTTTGTCGGGAACCACCTCTATCTCGCCCGTGGGCAGCTTGTTGTTTTTGCTGGCCCTTTCTCTTACCGTGCCCGAAACGGATATGGTGGATTCCTTGTTTATGCCCTTAACAAGGTTCATCATCTCCTCGGTCTCTATAACTATCTGAGTTACGCCGTAAAAGTCGCGCAGCACAACAAAGGCAAAGTTGCTGCCTACTGTGCGCACGTTTTCAAGCCAGCCTGCCAGCGTGACATGCTCGCCCGCGTTGCCGAGCCTAAGCTCGCCGCAGGTATGGGTACGGGACTGAATCATATGCTGTGTCCTTCTTTCTGTTAAAATTGTTTATTATGGAAGCGCGGCTCAAACGACGCCGCGCCTTATCGCTCGGCTATAAGCTCCTTCGCTTTTTGTGCAAAGCCTTCAAGCGGCAGCGCGGTCTCCGTGCCGTCTGCCATGTTTTTAAGCTTAAGCCGGCCGCTCTTTACCTCATCCTCGCCTATAACGGCGACGAACCTTGCCTTGAGCTTGTCCGCGTATTTGAACTGCGCCTTAAAGCTCCTGCCAACGTGGTCAAAATCCGTCTTTACGCCAAGCTCGCGCAGCTGCTTCGCTATGCTCAGGCCAATGTTGCGAGCTTCATCGCCCATAGGCGCTATGTACACGTCCACAAGGTCAGGCTCAGGTATAGGGGCAAAGCTTTCCGCCACCAGCAGCAGCCTTTCCATGCCCATGCCGAACCCTACCGCGTTCATCTTAGGCCCGCCAAGCTCCTCTATAAGCCCATCGTAACGCCCGCCGCCGCAAACGGTGCCGGTGTACTCGCCCTCTGTAGAGACAAGCTCGAACACGGTCTTTGTATAATAGTCGAGGCCCCTTACTATCATGGGATCGACCTCGTACTCTATTGCGAGCGCGTCAAGGCAGCCTTTAAGCTCCTCAAAGTGGGCTTTGCACTCAGGGCAAAGATACTCCAGCACCTTGGGGGCGTTCGCGGCTATCTCGCCGCATCTCTTCTCCTTGCAGTCAAGTATCCTCAGCGGGTTCTTTTCATAGCGGGTCTTGCAGGTATCGCAAAGCGCGTCATAGTTTTCTTTTAAGTATGCCTTCAGCGCCTCGTTATACTTTGGCCTGCACTCGGGGCAGCCTATGCTGTTTATTCTTGCCTTTACGCTTTTTATGCCAAGGCTTAGAAGTATGCTCATTGCAAGCGATATCACCTCCGCGTCGGCGCTCGCCCTGGGCGCGCCAAACACCTCTATGCCAAACTGGTGATGCTCCCTGAGCCTTCCTGCCTGCGGCTTTTCGTAGCGGAAAACAGGGCAATACAGATAGAACATCTTGGTCGGCTGAGCGTCGGCAAAAAGCTTGTTTTCAAGGAACATGCGCACGGCTCCGGCAGTACCTTCCGGCTTAAGGGTAACGGAACGCTCGCCCTTGTCGGTGAAGGTATACATCTCCTTCTGCACAATATCCGTTGTGTCGCCTACTCCCCTTGCAAAAAGCTCCGTATGCTCCAGCACCGGCGTGCGCGTTTCACGATAGCCAAACTCGGCGCAGCGCTCGCGCATAAGCTTTTCAATATACTGCCACTTGTAGCTTTCCTTTGGGGTAATGTCCTTCATACCCTTTGGCGCCTGGATCTGCATAATACACCTCTCTAAGCAAAATATTTTAAATAAATAGGGTCCTCCATCCAGTAGGGACGGGGAACCCGCGGTACCACCCTTATTGAGCTTAATTATAACATAAGCTCCGCTTTATCCCTTAACGCGGGCAACACGTCCGCCATTTGCTGCGGAAGCTCATCAGGCGTCCTTCACCGGCCGCTGCGGGCGGGCTTTCAGCCTTTGACCCGGCCTCTCTTAACGCGGCTTCTGCCGGCTACTTCCTGCTTCATAGCCTATTACACTAAATAATAGCATCGCATGCTTAAATTGTCAACGCAAACGAACGCTTATTCCACCTGCGCGCGTTTGATTTCCTCCTGCTTCTCCCTTTCATTGTCAAGCATCAGTTTTGAATAATCAACAAAGTCCCTCGGGTCGTCCACCCAAAGCCTTTCCATATTGTAGTACTCCCTTTCCGCGGGATAGAATATATGAACAAGTATGGAGCCGAAGTCCACAACTATCCATCTTCCCTCGGGATATCCTTCCGTACGCCTTACCTCAAGGCCAAGCTCCGCGCTCTTTTCCTCCACCTCGTCGCAAAGTGCCTTTACCTGCGCCGTTGCACGGCCCGAGCATATCACAAACCAGTCGGCAATTATAGTTTTGTCGCCAACGTGTATGGCCATTATGTCCAAAGCTTTTTTGTTATAAAGTATCTCGCACAGCTTGAGCGCCTGCTCCTTTATTGCTTCTTCATTTACTTGAGCGTTAGCATAAACGTTTTGGTTCATTTTTGCCTCTCCTTACTGAATGTAGTTTTTGAATTATCTTGTATGCCGTTTTTTATGCTGTTCCTTATCCTTATCGAGCTCTCGGCCGGCTCTGCGCCCTTGCTCATAAGGTAGTTCATGGAACGGTCCATCGTCATCAGCACCGCCTCGTCAAGACTCTTTTGCGAAGCTTCCCTCAGCGCCTCAACGCCGTCATAATCCCTTGTAAATTCGGCCTTGTCCGAAACAAAAAGTATCTTGTCAAGCTTGCTCATACCCATCCTACCGTAAACATGGCAGGCTATAGCCTCTATAACGTCCTTATCGTCAACGCCAAACTCCCTTTGCACCCTTATGGCCCCTAAAGGCCCATGCAAAAGGCCCGGAGCGCGCCGTTCCTCCTCGCTCGGCTCATATCCGTATTTTTCCGCAAGCGCAACGGCGTCCCCATCGCCAAGCTTTGCACAATCGTGCAGCAGGCCTGCGATACGCGCCTTCTCACCATCCTCGCCCCATACGGACGCAAGCTCGACCGCATAACCCATAGTGCCTTTGCTGTGGCAAAAGCGCTTTGGCTTTATCATCATGGAAAGCTTTTGCGCATAGCTCAATATATATTCCGGCTGATAGAGAAGCTTTTGATATATAAGCTCCATAGTTGCGCGCGGAACGAGCTTTGCTATGCCAACGGCGTTTGTCACCCTGTCGCGTATAGCCGTTGACGAAATGTCCGGCCCGGAGAAGCCCGCCATCAGCACCGTAGCCCCGTAGCGCTGCCGTATAAGCTGCGCCGCTGCATTATCATCCCCGCAGTTTGGCCTGCTTACGGCTATTATGTCCGCAATGGAGAATATGGTTTCCGGCTCCTTCCAATGCGGAAGGTTTTCAAGCATGTCCGCGCCGACTATAAGATATAGTTCAGCGTCAGGATAGATGCTCCTGACCTGCTTAAGCGTATCCGCAGTGTAGCTCTTGCCCTGCCTTTTAAGCTCATAATCGCAGGCAAAGAGGCCGTCCTCGCCCATAAGTGCCGCTTTTATAAGGCCCAGCCTCATATCCGCATCCACGCCAAAGGCGATGCTTTTATGCGGCGGCTCCGCCGCCACCATAAAAAGCACCTTATCAAGCGAGAAGCGCTGCCTGGCTTCGCGCGCGATATAAACATGTCCTTTGTGAGGGGGATTGAAGCTGCCCCCAAATATAGCGATTTTCATTAAAATTATTATACACCAATACCCGCTTTGCGTAAACGGCGAATAATTATGGTTTGCATTGGGAAAAATCCATTAAACAGCGGCGCGGCAAAGGCGCCGGGGAAGGAGGCGCATATGAATAAAAGCGCAAATAAAAGCTCAGGCAGCCCCAATATGACTTCCAAAGAAAAAAAGGTGATAGGCGCATACTACAAACGCAGGTTTTATAACGGACGCACGGCGTTTGCGCGCGCGGTGGATTTTATCGCGCTTAGGGTTATATTGCTCATAGCGTGCTATCTTTGGTTTGCAGTAAACGTACAAAGCCTTGCTATGGCGGCGGTGCTTACGATAGCCTCTGTCACGGCAATATCCATATTTGCCGAGCTTGTTAAAAGCATACGGTTTGAAAAGTTCTGCCTAAGGGAAAAGGAGCGGTTGAGACGCAAGCTTTTTACGGAAAGCCTTGCGCTTATGCCTAAGGCTGAGTTTTTGTGCATAGTGCGCGAATACATAAAGGCAAACGCCGCAGAGTTTGCCGGAGAAAGCCTTGTTTATACGGCGCAGACAATAGCTCCCGTCGATGAGGAGACGGTTCTCTCCGCCTGCCGCACGGCGGCAAAAAAGGGACGCGTAAGCCTGTTCATATTTTCGGCTTCCTCAGTAAGCCGCGAAGCGCGCGCGCTTGCTGCAAGATATGAAAACATCAACGTCGCCTTTATACCGTCAGACATACTTTGCGCGTCTGCGTCCTCACAAAAGGCCATGCCAAGCGACGCAGATATCGCCGCCTATATAATAAAACAAAACGAGCAGCGCATAACAAGGCGAAAAAAAGCCTTTTCGGAGCCTTTCGGCGCGGCCCGATCCGCAAGATACATACTTGTTGCGGCGGCGCTGTTCACGCTTTCATTCTTTGTGAAATACACGCTGTATTACCGCGTGCTTGCAGGCGCGTGCATAAGCCTTGCCGCGCTGAGCTTCTATATTGGCCATGCGCCGTCCGCAGCGTCAAAAAACGCTTAACAGAGGGTGTCGAAAAAGTGGCTATTCGCCACTTTCAGAGTGTAAAAAAACTGGGTTGATAAGGGGCCGCAGCCCCTTATGTTTAATCCGGCTCTGACGACATGTGC